>OGDF01000150.1_pt1 | contig 106212 bp, 107 predicted proteins | sample 1570141 | NCBI WGS metagenome assembly OGDF01 (sample SAMEA4370581, study PRJEB24528) | human gut metagenome | reverse complement strand
TTTGGTAACAAAAAATGCCGTATTTATGCGGTCTGTGGCGTTTCGCAAACGCCTAAGAACTTTTTCAGATAGAGAGAGGGGATACAGCTAAATAAAATAACCCAACAGAAATGCAAGCATCTCTGCCGGGTTATTATTGGTTTCTCGTCGCTTACGCACAGACTACTTTAATGTAACCTTTGCTCCTTCAGCCTCAAGTTTAGCCTTAGCGTCTTCAGCAGATGCCTTGTCAGCCTGCTCCTTGATTACCTTAGGTGCGCCATCAACAGCGTCCTTAGCTTCCTTCAGTCCAAGACCTGTGATCTCACGAACAACCTTGATAACCTTAACCTTGTTCGGTCCAACTTCTGTTAACTCTACGTCGAACTCAGTCTTCTCTTCAGCTGCTGCTGCGTCTCCGCCTGCTGCTGCTACTACAACGCCTGCTGCTGCAGATACGCCGAACTCTTCTTCACATGCCTTTACAAGGTCATTTAACTCTAATACGCTTAACTCTTTGATAGCATCGATAAACTCTGCTGTTGTTAACTTTGCCATGATTATTTCCTCCGTTATAATTTTATTTTTAATAATTATTCTGCTGCTGGTGCTTCCTCAGCCGGTGCTGCGTCTGCTGCTGCATCTGCTGCGCCACCCTTCTCTGCGATCTGATTAAGAACGCGAGCAAGATTTGTGATAGGTGACTGTAAGCTTCCAAGTAATTTGGAAAGAAGTACTTCTCTGCTTGGTACACTTGCGATCTGCTTCATTCCCTCTGCATCATAGTATGTTCCTTCTACAACGCCGGCCTTGATCTCAAGGCTTGGAGCCTTCTTTGCGAACTCTGCCAGAACTCTGGCTGGAGCTGTAGCATCTTCTGTAGATACTGCAAATGCGTTAGGTCCTTCCAGGACATCCTTTAAGCTCTCGAACTCTGTTCCCTCGATTGCGCGGTTTACTAAAGTATTTTTGTATACTTTGTAAGTTACGCCAGCTTCTCTTAAATTTTTACGAAGCTGTGTATCCTCAGCAACTGTAAGTCCACGGTAGTCAACTACTACAAGTGACTGTGCGTCCTTAATTGTTTCAGAAATCTCCTGAACGATCGGCTGCTTTAATTCTACCTTTGCCACGATTCATTTACCTCCTTATTTTATTTCTTGCATATAGCGTGAGGTATAATAAAAACCCTCCGCCTTACAGCAGAGGGGTATCATTCTTTATGACGATTATCATCAAAAATTCCCTCGGTAGGTGGATTTCCCTTTACGCTGTCGCAATATGCGATAGCACCTTACTGTCTTCGGCAATATGCTTTGCTATTATAATATGTTCTTATGCGGATGTCAAGTGTTTTCCGCATTTTGCTTGTGTAAGTCTGATCATACATTTTATCATTTCATCAGGAACCGTTTCCGGTTCCCGACTTCTGATTTTTCTATTACTGAGCAATCTTTACAACGTTAAGCTTTACGCCAGGTCCCATTGTAGAAGTTAATACAGCACTCTTAATGTACTGACCCTTTAAGCTTGAAGGCTTAGCCTTGTTGATTGCGCCCATAAGAGACTGGAAGTTGTCGTTCAACTGCTCACTTGTAAATGAAGCTTTTCCAACTGGCACGTGGATAATATTTGTCTTGTCCAAACGATACTCAATCTTACCGGCTTTGATGTCATTAACAGCTTTGGTAACATCCATGGTAACTGTACCAGCTTTTGGGTTTGGCATTAAGCCCTTCGGTCCAAGGACACGTCCCAGACGTCCTACAACACCCATCATATCCGGTGTAGCAACTACAACATCGAAGTCTAACCATCCCTCGTTCTGGATCTTCGGAATTAATTCCTCTCCTCCAACGAAGTCAGCTCCTGCTGCCTGTGCCTCGTCTACCTTGGTTCCCTTTGCGAAAACCAATACCTTAACGGTCTTACCTGTTCCGTGTGGCAGTACAACCGCACCACGGATCTGCTGCTCTGCGTGACGTCCATCACAGCCCGTTCTAAGATGAAGTTCGATTGTCTCATCAAATTTCGCTGTGGCATTCTTCTTTACGAGGTCGATTGCTTCAGCAACATCGTACTGAGCACTTCTATCGTATGCCTTTACAGCGTCCTGATATTTCTTTCCTCTTTTCATGAAATATAAACCTCCTGGTGGTAATATCGGGTGGGAAATCAATTACCCTCCCACATTTCTTCTTAAACTTAGATTAGTCTACTACTTCAACACCCATAGATCTTGCTGTACCAGCGATCATGCTCATGGCAGCTTCGATATTTGCAGCGTTTAAGTCAGGCATCTTCAGCTCAGCGATTTCCTGAACCTGTGCCTTTGTAATCTTTGCAACCTTTGTCTTGTTTGGTTCACCGGAACCAGACTTGATCTTGCAGGCTTTCTTGATCAGTACTGGTGCAGGAGGAGTTTTAGTAATAAAGCTAAAGCTTCTGTCTGCATATACTGTAATAACTACAGGGATAATTAAGTCGCCCTGATCGGCTGTCTTTGCATTAAACTGCTTTGTAAACTCAACGATGTTTACACCGTGCTGTCCAAGTGCCGGTCCGACTGGAGGAGCAGGTGTTGCCTTTCCAGCAGGAATCTGCAGCTTAATGTATCCTTCAACTTTCTTTGCCATTGGAATTGCCTCCTTAATTCATCTTCTTTACATCTGCGAAACTTACTTCTACCGGTGTTTCGCGACCGAACAGATCCACATTGATCGTAACCGTCTGTTTGTTATGGTTCATCGCTGTAATCACACCGCAGGTATCTTTCCAGACACCGCCGATAACAACAATCATGTCGCCTTCTGCGAAATCCACCACAACATTTTCAGCCTTGATTCCGAGCGGTCTCATTTCAGCATCTGTGAGTGGCACCGGTTTGCTTCCCGGTCCAACGAACCCTGTCACACCGCGGGTATTGCGGACAACATACCATGTATCGTCATTCATAATCATATGAATCAGCACATAGCCCGGGAACATTTTCTTGGAAACCTGTTTTTTCACTCCGTTTTTAACTTCCGTCACTTCCTCAAGAGGAACACGGACCTCCAAAATCTGGTCTTCCAGATGTCTGTTCTCAATTGTCTTGTCAATATTCGCTTTGACTTTGTTCTCATAACCTGAATAGGTATGAACTACATACCAGTTCGCCTCTGCCATAAATCACTATGCCTCCGTTAAAATTTCAAACCAACAAGGAAATTCACACCGTGCTGAATTGCCCAATCCAGCAGTGCAATAATAAGACCGACTACAACGGATGTAACAATCACTGCAATGGTCTGTCTGACAACTGATTTCTGTTCCGGCCAGATGATCTTTTTGAACTCTGCCTTTACACCGTCAAACCAGCTTGTCTTTGGAGCCTTTTCAACGTTTTCTGTCTGTCCCATTTCATAACTCCTTTGCTCTGTACGGACTATTTGGTTTCCTTATGAACTGTATGAGTCTTGCAGAATCTACAGTACTTCTTGGTTTCCATTCTGTCCGGATGAGTCTTCTTGTCCTTTGTCATGTTGTAATTACGACGCTGACATTCTGTGCAGGCTAATGTAATCTTTGTACGCACAACTTCCACCTCCGTTATTAATTTTCGTGTTTTGTCCCGCCTAAAAAAAGGCATAAAAAAAAGACCTACTTCCAAGCTTTCATACTATATCATGATTTTCCATGTCCGTCAACATCTTTTACAATGGTTTTTATGGTTTTTTGCAGCTTTTACGCCAAATTGTGAATTTTTAGTAAAATTTTACCATATACAAGGGTATGGAAAATGCGGTATGATGCCGATATACTATTCAAGTAGAATCTTTTTGGGTGCAAAGGATATGCACCTCACAGGAGAACAGGTCTGTTACTGTCCTGCTCTTAATCCTCAATTCACGGAAGAAAGGAGGGGAATCTCAATGGCAAGGATTGATAATGCCTACGCTTATTATATCTCGACGTATGCCCAGAAAACGGTTTCACGTTATGATTCACACAAGAAAAGTGAACTGCGCAAAGTTTATAATAAAATTGTCAAAATAAATAAAGATTCGCCTCTTTATAAAATTCCGAATCTCACCGATGCGAAAAAATATGCCATAGACATCAAGGAAAACGCGCGCTCCATTCAGAACGTTGTGGCATCTCTTTCCGACCAGTACGGTTCATTTGAGGATTCTTTTAAGAAGAAAGTTGCCATGTCTTCCGATGACGAAAAAGTCAGTGTGACCTATATCGGCGACGGAAGTGAAGAAAGTAAAACCAATAACTTTGACATTGAAGTGCAGCGGCTTGCCACACCCCAGATCAATCAGGGACGTTTTTTAAAAGACAATACACTGTCGATGCGTCCCGGCGCATATTCTTTTGATCTGAATACGTCTGGTGCTGCATATGAATTTCAATATAATATCAATTCCGATGAAACCAATCTGGATGTGCTGGACAAGCTGGCCAGGCTTGTCAACTCCTCCAGTCTCGGAATTACCGCCGAAATACTGTCCGATGGAAACGGTTCGAGTGCGCTGAAACTGACTTCCATACAGACCGGTCTGGCAGATAACGAAACCGAACTTTTTTCCATTGCACCGGATGCCAGCACAGGTTCCACGGAAATCATGGATCAGCTGGGAATTGACCGCATCACTTCCCCTGCACAGAGTTCCGCCTTTACACTGAATGGCACAAGCCACTCTTCCCTGACCAACACATTTTCCATCAATCAGGTATTTGAACTGACCTTAAATCAGCCAACCGATAGTGAGAAAGTAAACATTGGATTTAAAACAGATGCGGATGCAATTGCGGACAATATCCAGTCTCTGGTGGATGCCTATAATTCCATACTTTCCACCGCAGCCGTGTATGCAGACACCAATGCCAGTGCCGGAAACAAACTTCAGACAGAGATTCTTTCCATATCCGGTTCAAGCCGGAGTTCTTTACAGGACATCGGTCTGGTCACAAACGAGAACGGCTCCATCTCTATTGATAAAGAAGCGCTCCGTGAAGCAGTTGTTCCGGAACGTGATCAGAATACATTTGAAACTTTATCCCAATTTCGGGATTCCATCGGAAAAGAAGCGGAAAATATCTCCATCAATCCGATGAACTATGTCAACAAGATAGTCGTGGCCTATAAAAATCCCGGTCACAACTTTGCAACCCCATACATCACATCCATCTATTCCGGAATGATGCTGGACAAATATGTATAACAAAAAGAGCATTCCAGCTGTAACCATACAGCGAATGCTCTTTTTTGTATCTTTCTAGAAGCCTATCCCAGTTCTTTTTCGCACATTTCCAGTGCAGAAGCGATCACAGCGTCCATATCATAATACTTATACTCTCCGAGTCTTCCCCCGAAAATTACATTTTTTTCCTTTTCCGCAAGTTCTTTATATTTCTGATAAAGAGCTCCGTTCTTTTCATCGTTTACCGGATAGTACGGTTCATCCCCCGGTTTCCACTCCGAACTGTACTCCCTCGAAATTACAGTCTTCGGTAAATCATGTCCCTCATCATCCTTGCCGAATTCAAACCATTTGTGTTCAATAATACGTGTCCACGGCGTCTGGGCATCCGTATAATTGACTGCTGCATTTCCCTGGAAATTCGGAGTATCCAGAAGTTCTGTTTCAAACCGCACGGAACGATATTCCAACGCGCCGAGCGAATAATCAAAATATGCATCTATCGCTCCCGTATATACCGTTTTCTCAGCCAGAGCCTTCAGTTCCTCTTTCTGCTCCAGATAATCAATCCCAAGCCGGACTTCGATTCCCTCCAGCAGATGCTCAACCATCTTTGTGTAACCGCCCATCGGAATTCCCTGATACAGCGCATTAAAATAATTGTTATCAAACGTCAGGCGCACCGGAAGGCGCTTGATAATAAAAGCAGGCAGATCCATACACTTACGCCCCCACTGTTTCTGTGTATATCCTTTGATCAGTTTCTCGTAAATATCGGTTCCCACAAGACTGATCGCCTGTTCCTCGAGATTTTTCGGTTCTGTAATGCCTGCGGCTTTTTTCTGCTCCTCAATTTTCGCCGCTGCTTCCTCCGGTGTCACCACACCCCACATCTTATTAAAGGTGTACATATTAAACGGAAGCGAGTATAGTTCCCCTTTGTAATTTGCTACCGGTGAATTCGTAAAGCGGTTAAATTCCGCAAATTTTGTAATGTAATCCCACACCTTTTTATTGTTGGTATGGAAAATATGTGCACCATACTTGTGCACATGGATTCCCTCAATGTCCTCCGTATAAACATTTCCGGCAATATTCGGACGTTTATCGACAACCAGAACCCTTTTCCCCCTTGTTGCTGCCTCGTGAGCAAATACGGAGCCATATAATCCCGCTCCTACCACCAGATAATCATACTTCATTTCTTTCTCCTTTGTTTTATTATCAGTTCAATCAGCCATAACAAAATGCAACCACATAAAACACCTATGGTGTTGGTCAGCATATCATCTACTTCACAATACCCGCGTTTCGTCACGTACTGGCTCAGTTCCGTCAGAACCGAACAGACACCTCCGAGTACAACACATTTCCACATCGGCCGCAGCCGGCGAAAACAAAGCGGTGCCAGAATTCCGAAAGGCACTGTCATAAGAATATTTTCAATAAAAAATGCATGGGTAACCACGCTGTATCCCCACGTGGAAAACAGATCCAGATTCATGCACCCGTTTCTGGAACCGGGTTCTCTGGAAAAAAAAGTAATCTGTATCACCACAAGTATATAAATCGCAAAAAGTATACGAAAAAACCGGACGGATGCTTTTTTCCCATCCTTTTTTTCAGAAAGTACAATTGTTACAACCAGCCCAAGTACCACAATAACCAGTGCCCATGGCACATATTGAAGTGGCTGGCGCATATCTGCCAAAATTTGTTTTATAATTTCACACCACATAAATTTTATTATAGCCATGGTTCAAAAAAGATACAAGTATATTTCTTTATTTCTATGTAAAACTGTTGCAGGATAGTGTAATATAAAAGAAAAACCTCGGAAGGACCATCTGTTATTATGATCACAATAAGTTTATGTATGATTGTCAAAAATGAAGAACCGGTTCTGGCAAGATGCCTGGATTCCGTTGCTTCCATGATGGACGAAATCATCATCGTTGATACCGGCTCCACAGATCGCACCAAAGAAATCGCCGCACAATACACCAGCCGGATCTATGATTTTACCTGGTGTGATGATTTCTCCGCCGCAAGAAATTATGCGTTTTCGCTTGCAACCATGGATTACATCTACTGTCCGGATGCGGACGAATACCTTGATCTGGAAAATCAAAGACGTTTTCTCCGGTTAAAAGGTGCTCTTCTTCCGGAAATTGAAATTGTTCAGATGAACTATATCACCCCACCGGATTTCAACACCGTGCAGAACTGTAAGAAAGAACCACGGCCAAAACTTTTTAAACGCCTGCGCACGTTTTCATGGGTTGATCCGGTTCACGAAACGATCCGCACCGATCCCGTTATCTATGACAGTGATATTGATATTCTGCACCGCCCACATGTCATGCATGCCAAACGGGATTTTGCCATGTTTGAAAAAGCATTTCGTGAAAATCGTGTCCTCTCGGAAAAAATCATGCGCATGTATGCAAGAGAGCTTTATAAATGTGGGGATGAGGAAGATTTTCTGCGCGCGGCGGATTATTTTTCGTTACACTATGAAGCACACGCTGATGCAGAATCCGCGTGTATTCTGGCACACGCTGCCCGTATCCAAAATTCTGTGGATGATTTCTTTTCGATCTGTCTGAAAGATATGTGCAGTTCTTCCTGCTCCGAAATCTGTTATGAGCTCGGACAATACTACCGGGAACGGCAGAATCCCCAGGAAGCTTCTCTGTGGTTTTACAATGCTGCATTTGAGACACAGCCTGTTCTGGATATTGAAATTTCAGGGAAAAAAGCATTGCTTCGACTGGCGGAATGTTACCGCACGCTAGCAGAAAATGACCTCTGTGATCCATGCTCTGCCGGGGATCTTCTCTCCCGTGCTTCGGAATATGAACAACAGGCACAGGCGTGGGAACTGCCGGAAGAATTATAATTTGCGAAAGAATCATTTATAAAAAAAATGCCGGTGCAGCTGCACCGGCAAAAATTTCAAATTACTTTAAAGTAATCCAGTGTTTGTCCACCCAGTATCCTCTGGTCTGATTCCAACGACGATACTGTACCTTATTATTATGAACTCGAAATTTCATCACAATCTCATCCGCATACGGTGCAACGCCTATATCATTCTGAACACTCTGCTCCTGCACATCCTGCTCTACTTCCGCTGCACTCACATTCACGGTAGGGCCCACAACAAATAATGATGCGCAGATCGCTGCCGCAATTAAAAATCTCTTTTTCATATTAGTTTCCTCCTTTTTGAAATTTAAATCCACTTTTTCTCATAAGTTCCATGCTTTCTCGATCTATCAGAATATCCTTATGATTACTATGAAGATAATATTTTCCGTTTTTCTCATGCAGGTATGCATTCCCTTGGTCTATATCCCAAGTACTAGTCTGCACATCATAAATTCCATCTGGAGTTTCATATCTCGGTTGAAGGATAAACGAATAAGAAAGCACCAACAGAGCAACCGCAATCACCGGAACGAGAATTCTTCCAATACGCGAACTGCTTTGCTGTCCCTCCGCAACCAGACGAAATCGTTCGATCAGATGATCCGAATGATCTTCAAACAACGGCATGGCTCCTGCAGGTTTTCGAAATTCTTTTCCCTGCACACTTGCCTTATACTCTTTTAATATCACCGTCAGATAGTTCCCCCGCTCTGCCGATTTGAGTTTCTTTGTAACCGTCTGGTCACAACGGATCTCAATACTCTGATACATATCTCCTTTTAAAATATACACAAACGGGTTCCACCAGAACACGATACACAGAATGTTGATCAGCTGTATCGTCAGTATATCCTTATTATCCAAATGTGTATATTCATGTAGAATAATATAATGCAATTCTTCACGCGAATATTTTTTGTCTGGAATCAATATCCGTTTCTCAAAAATCCCTATACAACACGGTACTTCTACCGCGGCTGTCTGTACGATCTTAATGTTCCGCTTTTCTTTATCCGTACAAATTTCATCTAAAATATTATTTAATTCTGTATCTTCCGTTTTTTCCATCTCTGAAAAATACGACACAACTCTGTGATACTGTATCAGATACCGCGTCAAAAGAACTGCCATGACCACTCCCCATGCCACCACAAATATATGATAGACATAGATTTCGTGCCCTGCCACACAGGTTATTTCACACCCGAATATCTGATACAGGAAATTATACAGGCTGCCTCCGGATACCACTTTCGTCCATGGCAATTCCACCGGGACGACAAGCCTGATCAGACAAAACAAATATAAAATGATGATTCCTGTCATACTGGATAAATTCAGCAGAACCGATCGTTTTCTGAGAATGTAGCACAGTACAATAAAAATGCTACACCAAACGAACGTCATCCAAACCGAAAATATCGTTATTTGCATTCTTATTCCTCATCATTTTTCAGAGTATCAATAATCTCCTCTAACTTTGCAATAACCTCTGCATTTTTTTCTTTTGCCTGCTTATCTTTTGCTCCGATCAGAGCAGCTGTAATATTCGCAATAGAACTGCTGTCAATTCCACGCTTAATCAATACAGATGCATAATAATCGTCTTTTGACATAGACGGAGCGAGTTTACGTGCATAAGTCTTGACGGTTTTCTCAAGTCCTACAACTTCCAGATAGCCATCCGTTGTCAGAGACTGAACGGTCTTAAACAATGTAACATTGTTCCATCCGTCTTCTGCCAGGCGCTCTGCCATCTCGTTGGCAGTCAGCGGCTCATTGACCTTCCACAGAAAATTCATTAATTCTTCCTGTCTTACTGTTAAATAATCTTTGTTCTTCATGTTTCTTCCTCCGTAGTTTTATAATTTTATATGTAGTAACTATCATTCTCTGACATTACATATATCACCAACTCTGCCTTATGTGTCTTTTCTACACTAGACAGCCTACTTTATCCTATCATATTTGAATTATAATTTCAATTGCTTCTGACAAGAAATATGCCATTTTAGATAAAAAAAGAATAGCCGTTTTCACAAACAGCCATTCTCTCTTCTCAGAAACATTTATTTTTGATAGATGTATGTTCCAACCGAATACTTACCGTGCAGATGTAGCGTCTTTCGGAACCTTTGCCGTATATACTATTTTATTTGTATCCGTAGTAACTGTTGTTGTCATCTTTGAAAATGTGGTATCTTTATCTGCATTCCTTCGGTATGGTAAATGTTGCAGCCTTATTAAAATTTTTATAGGTTACCGTTGCTTTTGCCTGCGAATAAACAAGTTTCAGATCCTGTCCCAGCTTCTGATACAGCGCCGACATATACCCGTTCATAAACGCTTTCATATCCGCCGTGGTTCTGACTGGACGACAGGTTTTTTTATCGATCCAACAGGTCACTTTGATTGCCGGCAACGTATTGTAATCCACAGCAGCTGCCGCATTGATCTCTTTGCTCATTCCCATCTGGTCCAAAAATTTCACCACATCGGAGCCCTTTACCTGCGCCGAAATCTGAACGGTATTGATCCGGTTGACTTTTATTTTCTTTTTCACAATTTTTGCATCCGAATACATGGAAATATCCATACCTTTGATCTGATTGGTATAGTTTAAAATCCCTGTTTTCTGATATCCGGAACCATTGGAAGAAATGTACTCCCACAGCAATCCATCCGCATCTTTTGTCAGATAGGCAACCGCCTGGTTCTTAGAACTCATTCCTGCAAGTACTGTGGTTGTATCTGTTACGCTTTTTACCTTCAGAGGACTGTTGTATACGCTTTGCTTTACCACCGTCTTATTTTGAATGATCTGCCCTTCCATTGTCATCTTCTGATCGGTTGTCTGCGTAAAATCATATGATTTTAAGTTTCGTACTGCTATATCCATCTTTTCCAAATACTGCTGTGCAGACAGCGTCGCCGCACTTACAGGTGTAACAGCTGCAAATGTGCTGAGTATGACAGACAGTACCAAAATGACCGCAATTTGTTGTTTTTTTAATGCTTTCATCGTTTTCGTTCTCCTTTCTTTATGTGTCGGGCCTAGACGCTGGTTTTATCTCATCCTTTTTTCCTATACCATGCACCTGTCAAAATTAATATTACTGTCCAGTAAAAACTTTGATAATATTTTCATCGCTCTGGCATAAAGATACTGTTTGTTTAATTTTTTCTTGTGATATTCCAGTTCTGTCCCCTTCGTATGTTCTTCCAGTACATGCGTAAAATACCTCTCCCAGCTCAGGTATTTTGTGCTCTCTGTATAGTCACTTGGATTTTTCAGGATACGATAAATCATTGGATCTTTTGAAAACATAACTTTCAGCAACAGCCATTCAAAAGATTCCGGAGCATACAGATAGCAGTTAAAATGATCTTCGATGTACCTGACCGTAGCTCCCATCTCCGGTCCATATGCCGCTCCATCTACAATTATGAGATACGTCTTATTTTCCTCAAAATCAAGTACCTTTTCTGGAATGTTGGATTTTCCATGTGCGCTATGACATTCTGCTGAAACTTTTTCAGCTAAAGCATGAAACATCTCCAACCCTGAATTAGAATCCTCACACAGCACGTAATCCGGCGTAATAAGCCGGGGCGGATAACTTAATGTCGAACTATATACATTCTGAAGTTCATTGACAGTTATCTCATACTCATTATTTAACGTAGCATATTTTCCTGATACATGCATACTATATACTTCTTTAATACTGTATGCCAGCATTGGAAGATATGCGCGTGTAATCAAAACAAAATAATTATCCGCCGAATTCACAATAGACGCAAATTTTTCGCTCCTCATTGAGCTGAAATTTTCATCTACAAAAATAATGGATTTCGGATGTCTTTCAATAACATCCTCCCAGTCAAAATCTGTCAATGCATAACAGTCACAGTCACAATTCCATGTAATCCCACTGTTTTTCTTCTGGTTCATTTCCTGTATAAGATTATATAAAGTAGTCTTTCCAGTTCCGCTGTCTCCACGTATAATGGTAATATTGCGTGATAATACAAAGTCATATCTGATCGTATTATCTCCAATTTGAACTCTGTGTTTTCCTATCATATGATCTGATCACCTCACAAAATGAATAGAATTACGATACAACTCTTGGGAATCGTGACAAACAGCCCCGTTATTTTGTATCTTAAGTTCAAACGGTTCCGGAAAATCCATAAAATAATTCAAATTGATCAAAGTATTCTGGTTTTCCGCAATTTTAAGAATCCATTCGGCACAATTTTCACCGCATGCAGTACAATCTATCAATAACTCTGGCTTTTTGTAAATAAGGATAAGAGCCTTTACCCCGCCAGACAATCTTGTTGTCGGAATAATTCCAAGAACCGGACTTTCAATTGCATGGGAAGACAATACCTCTGATTTATCTACCGCCCGGATCATTTCCTTAACAAAAGGGTCATCAAACCATTTTGGGGAATAGGTATGATTAAAATAAGTATCGGGGTCGCTAATTGCTTCATCAACCTCTCCATAAACAATCGTTAACATAATTATCTCTCCTGACGCATATACAGTTTTATTTAATTACTAAAAATCCGTTATACTTTGCATATAGTATAACGGATTAATATTAAAAATACAATTTTGTTTTAAACAGTGATACGAATCCCTGCCATGAAGGTTACAGTTCACAGGTTACCCTGCGAACTGTAACTTCGCAGCCCCATATAAAGTTTTGCTTCGCAAAAGGGGGCTGCTCACACCTACATCACATTCATACGCACCTGAACAGCATGGTGTTCAGGTGCTGAGTGAACAGTAACCCATGAAGATCATCTTCTATTTGTCGAGGCTCTCATATATCTTCTCTGCATCATAGTCCGGTGCTGCTTTTTCTACCGCTTCATATATCGGGCGCAGGGTATCCACGCTTTCTTCCAGGTCTTCTGCCACGGCCTCCATCGTATAGCCTTTTTGCACTTTTTTTACTGTAATCTTTATTATTTTAAGTATCTCTCCTCTTGAAATACCGCGCTTTTCTCCGCGCTTTTCTCCTCTTTTTTCTCCTCTTTTTTCTCCTCTCTTTTCCGCCTTTTTCTCTCTTTCTTCAGCAACTTCCTGTGCATACTTTTCTACTGCCTCACACATAAATTTTCTCCCACCTTTCGTCTCCTTGAAATGTTTCACTCCATCTGCCAATGCCTTATTTTCTATCTTTTCCGCTTTGCTTTGATGAAAATCTCTTATCAGCCTTCCGACTTCATCATCGCCTTTATATTTTCCATTTACATATATAATATGTGAACCATCCGAAAACAACTCCCCAGTTTCCTCTATATGTCTATTGATATGATACACTGGCAGTCCTTTTCCAAACTTATCATGCTTATAAATAAAGATCACATAGGAATCCTTCAGGTCTCTGAACTTCTGCTTTTTCTTTAACATCCGGGCATCTGTCATGCTACTGTGAAAACGGGCACGTCTGATATGCGCTCCCTCTGCTCCACCTTGTACCTCAATGTCAATTTCCTGTCCGTCTTCTTCCTCTGCATGCACATCTAAGGTAATATTTCTTCCGTTTGTAACTGGATTTTTGAAATTTTCCTGCCCCTTGACACTTACCACCGTAATCTTTCTTCCAAGAATGATCTGCAACACGTATTCTGTTGCTTCGATATTCTTATCAAACACCCGGCTCATCAGATCATCATCAAACAGTGTCAACTCATCTATGATTTTGTTGATACGTTCCTCGTTTGCCATCCCACTTCTCCTTCATTATAATTGCATTTTATTATTTTTACAATGTAAATTATAGGTGCTCTCTCCCCATATGCACACCTATTTATCGAACATTTGTTCTATTTCATTTTATCAAAACATATTTCTTTTTTCAAGATATAAAATGCAATTTTTAAGATATTTCAGACTTTAATGTGAACTTCCTGAAAAATTAACTCTCGATGGCTTCCAGGTTTAATCCTGGGAGTCATCGGTGCCAAGGAAGTCCATGATTTCCTCAAATGAACGGCTGCTATGCTCGATAGCCTGAAGCAACTCTTTATTACGTAGCTCATCACGCTTTTTCATCAATTGATTGAGTTGCTCGACTTCTGCGTTGCGGTTACTGCGTAATCCCGATAGTATTCGCCATCGGTTTGCCGCACAATTTCGATTTTCTCAAGTTCACGGACAGCCGCAGGCACTGTCATGTAATTCTCTTTTTGATGGGCTTTCAGCATCTGTTCCCTGAGCAGGAAGTGGATTCTGTTCCTGATAATCAGTGCTACAAACTCTATGAAGATCTTTGCGTGCAGTGCCTCATTGCTCTGGCAACGCATTGTCCTGTTTCCAAGGAAGGTTTTATCTTCCCGGAACAGTTTTTCGGATGCATCCCGGCTTTTATAAAGATCAAGGGCATCCGCTGCATCCATCTTCTCAGATGTGATAATAACAAAGTAACCACACAGAGCTATCTCTTCATCAATGACCTGGTAGCGTTCCCGACCATACATGAACTTTTATGACCTCTTTTTCCAAACATCTTTGGTAACCACAAAAAAAAGCCGGACCTTCTGCGTGGATATGTACCACATCATATTTACCAAACGCACTATAGAGCGCCGCAAAAAAATAAGCCCTACAAGGCTTTCAGTCGGTTTTGAACCGCTCTGAGCCTTGTAGGGCTTACTTACACTCTATATGTTCTTATTTTAATTATGCTCCATGAGCATTCATTCTGTTACGCGGCGGATTAACTCTTCTAAATTTAACCGCCCTCTCAGGTGTGGTTTCCGGGCAATCCGCATCAAACGTGATTGGCATTTTCTTTGCCGCTTCCAGTTCCGCGAGTTCTTCTTTTGTAAATGCAAGCTCCTGTTTCATTTCCATAGACATCTCACTCGTTTTTACCATAATAAAGCCCCCTTTCAAATTCGTTAGCCATTCGTGCCGAAATCAATCTTGTTACATCTGTTTTCGAACCGTTTTCTTCAATTCTCACCCGTTCAGTATACACAACGAATAGTATTTCATTCACCTTTCCGATGAACTGGTCTATATTGCCAATCAATGCTCCGTCTGTTTTTTGAGCAATCCGCCCAGCCTGAAAACCGCAGGTATAGTTGAATCCATTGGCTCTCTTATACTCGTTCGGCGGCAGGACACCCAGTTCGTTCAAGTGACTGCGAACGCGCAGTGAAATATCCCGGCAGTAGGTGTCATTGATAAGATTGTTGAACGGAATCAGAATACGGCCTTTATCATCGTTTCCCTCTGCACTGTCATTATCCGCATGGCAAAGGAGTTAAAGGCCACTCTTGTCAGCCTTGGAGTTTAACATTATTTTATAATTCTTTTTCTGTATTTTAACTCATTTTAAGTTATAATACAGAATTCAAGTTAAGATTTGCTACGAATCACTTTTTCTTTACCATGCAACGTTTTTTAAAAAACGAAATACCGTAGCAAAGAATCTGATCGTAATCATCCTCATACTGTACCTTCTAACACAAAATCTGCCTGAGGATCCGCCACGGTGCTTTTCTTCAGATTCGCTAAACTATGACAAAAAGAATGATATCGATTAATAAATTTGTTTTCCATACTTCTTAATATCCTCCAGCAAATACCTATTTTCTATTTCATCATAATAAAAGAAATCAATCTTCCTAAGTGTATCAATTTTCTCCACAGCTTCTTCTAACGCCTCATGATCCACTTCTCCGTAAACAACAAAATCAACATCGCTACGACTTGTTGCGGTTCCAGTCGCAAAAGATCCAAATAAATCCAGGCGTACTACATGAAGGCTACGACAAATCTGTGTAACACGCTTAATAATTTCACTTATCTTCATCATATTGAAATCAAATTCCTGGACCATATACACTCTCTCCAAACACAAAATCCGCTATACTGTTTATAGTATAGCGGATTCATTTTAAAAATACAATTTAGACTCGCACATATCTGTGATTTCTGCTATTCGGCTTATCCCTCATATTCAAAAAATTCTTGACTTTTCACCCGTCATTCGCTGTTCTGATTTATTTTTGCTTTTTGGCACAGAAGAAGATCGGCACTATGGAATTGACCGTTGGGCAAAACTTTTCAAAACAAAGACATGGGAGGATTTGCGTATGATCACAAAAATAATGAAACAATGCAAAATGCTGCGGACTCCTTATATCAGCTCAACTCAGACGCAGTAGCCCGCCAGTGCGCACAGTCACGCGCTGATGCCGCCCCATGTCTTCACCTGAATCCCCATGCGGCTTATTCGTACTTATTTTAATTATTAGACAACTCACTGATTATTGTATAGCATATAATTCTCCTATTTCCTGAAGAATCTGTTCTTTCGTTCGTCCCACAAGCCCCAACTGTTTAACATCAACCGTTTCATTTTTCATTCGATCAACAAACTTCTGCATATCCTCATACACGCCACTGGGAGTGGCAATCTTGACTGTAGGGTCAATCAGTTCAGTCAATCGAAAAACATCATTTTTATGCTTCTTAATGTTTTTACTATCAACGTGTTCTCCGGCTTCTTTGCGATCCGTCAAATCCATCCATGCTTTCGCCTTGAATGGAAGTCTAAGCCTTCTTCCGTCATCAAGATGTCACACGCAGTTCCACCGATAATTGCATACTGGCTTTCGTTACCCTTGAACCATTCCTTAAAGCTTTCAATCCCTGTTACCATCTATCTTCCTCCACAGATCATTTAACATTTCTTCTACTGCTTCTTCTACCCGTTCATCTGCATCTTCCCTGAGCGATAATGCCAGAGAAAGTTCATCGACCATTTTTTTCTTCGATAATTTTCGTGGGTCATATCTCCACATTTCAACAGCCACCTGTGAATTTGAGTCCTGTAAATCCTTTGTCATACAGTCATTCCACTGAGATATTCTTTCTGAAGCGTAGCACCAAACACCAGGCGCATTGAGCATCGAATACTCCGCCAATGCGGAATATCCGCTCTCCAACAATTCATTCTTTACTTCCTCGCATGGAACGTAGACAGTCCTTTTCACAGGATTGAGCAGAACTTTCTCTGCTTTATAAAACAACTCTTTGGGGGAGTTTTCTGAAAACAGTATCTTCTGTACTCCGATTTTTCTCGATTGCAGCGTTCCCATTTCTTCAAGTTGTTTGGACGCCCTGGAAATAGATGTTGGTGTCAAATCCAAATCTTTTGCAGCTTGACTTGTGGACAGTTCCTTTGCTCCCTCATAAATAAAATAAAGCAACAGCATCTGAGCTGATGGCAAGATTTCTTCTCTGTCGCTCTTTTCTGCATCACAACGTTCCTGCAAATATGCCGCCATAAAGGGCAGATAAATTTGCTTTCCATCCACAATAAATGCTATCTTTTCTCGAAGTAAATACTCTTTCTGCCGTGCAGTGATTTGTTCCAGTACTAAAACCACAGGGCGATCTGCAACCTTTTTCACACGTTCCAGATGCTTTTTTAATGTTTCCACCTGTTCCAATTCGGTTTTAGGGTACAAAAAAACGGCTTTTTGACCGCTCAGAGATACTTTCTGTGAATCGTACCTTGTACTGATGAAGTTTGGCAAATGCTCTAAAGCTTTATTTTCATACAGCACTTCAATTCCTAAAACCCGCTTAAGGTATTCCACTCTATCGCCTCCATTTATAACTCTTTTTCTGTATTATAACTTACTTTAAGTTAAGATACAATATCAAGGTTATGATTGGTCAAATTCAACTATTGAAACACCAATATTTTCCAAGCAATTTTGTTTTGCTAATTGTATCGAAAAGGGCACTTGAAAAATCAAGCACCCTCATGTATAATTTACTCAGAAAGGTTATCGGATGTGTTATCCGATTTGCCCTCAGTAAAGTTAAACTACAAAGAATAGCATCCTCAACTTTGGACGGTCTGGGATGCTATTTCTTTTTATTATGATTATCTATGTAAGACAGTGCCGCAAAAACTACTAGCAATAAAGTAAGCACTTCCATTGTGTTCATAGGGCATCACCCTCTTTCGTAATACTAGGGGGCATCTTAATAATCGGAAATCCACATCCTACTTTCTTTTCAGTTATACAACGCATGTTCAATTCAAAATTCTTGACTTTTTTCCTGCCATTCGCTATTCTGAGTTCACAACACATATATCCATTTCAAGCAACTCGGTTGCCAGATCATAACGAACCATTTTCCGGTTCAATTATCAATGAATAATACAATTAAATATTTTAAATCATTCTGATTTATTTTTGCTTTTTTGGGGGCGAGGAAGGAAAGAAGGAGTGAGAATCCAAACGGTTCATAGAAAGCAGTCAGGATGTTTGTGATGATCTTGCCGAGTAAATCAATCGTTTCTTTCATCGTTATTTACAGATCACTGAACAGGTCGGCCTTATACACGCCATTCGCCAACATTTTCTTGAAGCTGTCTTTCACTGCTGCGACATCCTCATGGTAGGTCATGCCGTACCAGGTGTCGTTGGTCTTCAGAACCTTCACAGACATCTTGCCCTGCTCCAGCAGCTCACCGATGAAGATGGGGATCAGATACTCGGCTTTCTGAGGATTACCCGGTACTTCTTTCTGGAAAAACTCTTTGAATCCGTCCTCCAGTACATCCAGAAAATCAGGAGTCAAGCCCCACATATTCATGGAGACCAGAGAATGCACATCGACTGCCACACCATCTACCTCTGCTCCATCCGCAGTCTTTACGATGTTCTTGGTCTCCACAACCTCAGTCAAGTTGTTATCCTCGTCCATCTTGCAGATACCACGAGTCACACCGCCATTATCAGACAGGGTATTCTTCAGCACAAAGCCAGCCATGCAAGACTCACCGCCATTTACCAGATACTCGTGGACGGCCTTGAAGCCTTCTTTGCCATAGTAATCATCTGCATTGATCACAATGAACGGGGTATCGATTACTTCCTTCGCTGCAAGCACGGCCTGTCCAGTTCCCCACGGCTTTGTACGTCCTTCCGGCAGAGTTCCCGGAATATCGTTAATGTCCTGAAAAGCGTAATCCACAGTTACATTATGAGCAGAGCAAATAGCTGCGATACGATCTCCGATGACCTCTTTGAATTCCTTCTCGATATCCTTACGGATAATAAATACTACATGGTTGAAGCCAGCCTCAATTGCATCATGAACGGAATAATCCATGATGATATGTCCAGTATCATCCACTGGCTCCAACTGCTTAATTCCTGTTCCGAAACGGCTACCGATACCAGCAGCCATGATAAGTAATGTTGTGTTCATATCTCTCCTTATTGTGTTCATATTGCTTTAACTGAGCATCCTTAACACATACAGATTCGTAATTTCTTTATGTTATACTTTCTTTAGAAAACTTTTAAAACATATTTACTCATTTTATTAGTATTTCAAAGGGTCTGACCCCAATGTCTGTTCCGAACCGCTCCATGTCTTCACCTGGGGCGGTTGCTGTTTTTCCTAATCCAATTCCTTCTCTGCCAGCTCCAGCGCCGAAGCAATCACAGCATCCATATCATAATACTTATACTCGCCCAGCCGTCCGCCAAAGATTACCTTCTGCTCCTTGTCTGCCAGCTTCTTATATTCCTGATACAGTGCACCATTCTTCTCATCATTCACCGGATAGTACGGCTCATCACCGACCTTCCACTCCGAACTGTATTCTCTGCTGATCACCGTCTTCGGAATATCATTTCCGTCATCATCCTTGCCAAACTCAAACCACTTGTGCTCGATGATCCTCGTCCACGGCGTCTCTCGATCCGTATAATTCACCGCCGCATTTCCCTGAAAATTCGGTTTGTCCAGCACTTCCGTCTCAAAGCGTACAGAACGATACTCCAAAGCACCCAATTGGTATTCAAAGTAAGCATCAATCGCCCCTGTATAAACAATCTTATCCGCCAAAGCATCCAGCTTTGTCTTATTCTCGAAATAATCCGTATCCAAACGCACTTCAATTCCATCCAGCATATTGGCAACCATCTTCGTATAGCCGCCCACCGGAATCCCCTGATACAAAGCATTAAAATAATTGTTATCAAACGTCAGTCGAACCGGCAGTCGCTTAATAATAAAAGCCGGAAGATCCTTACAATCGCGTCCCCACTGCTTCTCCGTATAACCCTTGATCAGCTTCTCGTAAATATCCTTGCCAACCAGAGAAATCGCCTGTTCCTCCAGATTGTGCGGCTCCGTAATGCCGGCTTCGTTGCGCTGCTCCTCAATTTTTGCTGCTGCCTCCTCCGGTGTCACAACGCCCCACATCTTATTGAACGTATACATGTTAAAAGGCAGCGAATACAACTCTCCCTTATAATTCGCTACAGGACTGTTCGTAAAACGATTGAACTCCGCAAAACGCGTAACATAATTCCACACTTCTTTATTATTTGTATGGAAAATGTGCGCACCGTATTTGTGCACATGGATATTCTCAATATCCTCCGTATAAACGTTGCCTGCAATGTTCGGGCTCTTGTCGATCACAAGCACTTTCTTGCCGGCATCCGTTGCCTGTCTGGCAAATACCGAACCGAATAAACCGGCTCCTATAATTAAATAGTCGTACATAACTTAATCTCCACTTTTCATTAACAAATCTCCAAGTTTTATATTTACATTCAAATATGTATCTGAAATTTTTTTACTTCCAAACGTAAAAATAGTTATTATCGTAACGCATAACGACCATAAGATTCCATCCTCGATATGACTTAACAAAAAATCAGTATTCCAAATATAGTCAATAAATTTATACAAAATCTTTACTGAAAAAGCTGACGCTATGTAAATACACGCAGTCCTACTTCCGTAGGCCGGATTATTCATTTGAGTATGAGCGCCGATCGCAGAAACAAAATCACTGATTTCCACTTCCGGACATCTGATTCCCAAATTTCCGGAAGTGCGATTTCATCTCACAAGATTATTCAATTAAAAACTGTCCGAAAAAGTGTCTTAATTTATGAGACCATTATACCACTGAAGCCGTCCGTTCCAAAGTACTTCCCCATTTTGTTACTTTGCAATTTTCACCCAGTATTTTCTAATATATTCCAAATTTGCAGAATACCCTTGCGTACAGATTTTACCATCATTTTTCTTTAGAAAATTTAATAGGAATGATGGCAAATTCTTAGTTCTTCGTATCGCTGATAATTTATTTTTTATAGAACTTTTAGCTCTGTTTTATAATTTTCATTCGTACTGCATGGAGACTGATTACAATACTTTTCCGTATAACATTCTTTTTATTTTAACTTTGCCTTACTAACATTGACAACAGGTTCTCTCCGCTTGATACCATATACCCAGAACATACAGTCATTATATTTTACACACTTCAACAGGTACATTCATTACTGCTTCAATTTCTTCCTTATACTGATTCATCAATTCTTCGCTGACGCCTTTATAATTTGGAAGTATTATTTCATTTTCACCATCAATTAACGATTTATACTTACTAATTCCGAGATTATGTTCTTTTATAAGTTCAATCTTAAGAATATTGCCTTCCAAATGCTTCAACAACTCAACTACTTTTCTTCTGTTATCATCAGTATCTGTATATCCTCCAATAACGGGAATACGAAATACTATTGTTTTACCTGATATTAAGAGTTTTTGAAGATTTATATGATAAACAGATAAATCTCCCCTAAGATATTCCCTAGTCTTTTCCTTATCTAAAATTTTAATATCTACATAGAACAAATCAATGTATTTAATCGCTATAGATAATTGATAAGCTGGAGCAAAAAGGCATGTTTCCACCGCAGTATGTATCTTTTCTGCCTTTAATCTTTCCAACAATGGTTCTAAACGATCCATTTGTAGCAAACACTCGCCACCAGAAAATGTTACCCCACCAGGCATTTCTTCTAATTCAAGGCTACTCCAGTCGCCATCATAAAAAGCTAAATCCTTTACCACTTCAATGTATAACTCATCAGTATTATATTCACGTCCATACACACCTGAAAGTCCATTATTAACATACTTTTCTGGATTTGGATTCAGATTTTCTGGATTTGAACACCACGGACATCGTAATGAACAGCCTTTCAAAAAAACTGTAGTGCGAATACCTGGACCATCATGCAAAGAAAATCTTTGAATATTAGTTAGAAGAATATTTGCCATTTATCGTACCTCCAAATATCCCCAATTATATTATGATTTTAATAGATAATCATTATCTTTTCTGATTTATTTTCATATCTTCTATCATATTTTGGAACATACTTTCTAGATTGAACTTAGCTTTCCATCCAAGATTACATAATTTTGTAGTATCAAGATTCATATGAAGTACAGGCGCATATCCAAACTTTTCAATATCTGTCTCATTTATCAAAACCTCTATTGAATTATCGCCAAATCTATCGGCCACCATTTTTGCCATTTCAAATATAGAACAATATGTATCTTCATTTGCTGCATTATATGCCTCCCCTGGTGTTCCATTATATAATACCGTTAGTATAGCATTAACAGCATCTTCAGTGTAAAGATAACTTCTTTTTGTTTCGCCTTTGGTTTTAAGTATTATATTTCTTCTCTCAATAGCACATCTGGCAAATTCTGCAAATACGCGTCCATCATTATATTTTACACCTGGTCCAAAAGTTTGAGTAAGTCTAACAACTTTGGCCGGAACACCAAATTCTGAAGAATACGACGCACATAGACTTTCGCACATCCTCTTGCTTTCTGGATAGCATGACCTTACTTTCATTGTATCTAAATTGGTTTCATGTTTTTCATCTATCTTCAAATCATTTAGTGGGGATCCATATACTTCCATACTAGATAAATAAACAAATCCTTTTACATTATTTATCCTAGCAAATTCTAACATATTTTTTGTTCCTAATAATGCTGTCGTAATTGTCTCAATTGGTTCATCAACAAATGCTTTGCTCGATGTTTGACTTGCTCCATGAATTATATAGTCCACATTAATATTCTTTGGCTCTATATCACATATGTCACCAATCATATAATCTAAATTTCTATTTGCTTTTCCAAGTATGCTTTCCGCTCGTTCTATATTTCTTACTAAAGCAATTACATGCTCATTTTCTCTCAACAAAAATTTAACTATTGTTTGTCCTATAAGCCCTGTTGCACCACTTACTAATATTCTTTTCATTAATTTTCCTCTTTCCACTTTGAGATAAACCCAATCTCAGTCATTATTTCTTTATCAAATCTCTATGCCAAATACTTAACCTTATACTTTTGAAATACTTTTGAAATTACTAAGGCAACTCCAAAAGAGATAAATAATCTCAAAATAAATAGAATTGCCACTCCAAAGTCGGTTGATAAAACAAATTCTCCTGCTGTAGCTGTTAGAATAAAAAGAATCACATAATTTATAGGATCAGAATATAGGTACAACCCAAAAGAATTTTCTAATATTATACTATATAATCTTTTTTTAGAAAAGCAGGTATACTTTGTAAGAGCATAGGAAACAGCATATGTAGCAAACATTCCAAACATTGTTAAAAATAATCCTATTATATAACTTAATATCCGTACTTCACAATGTTTTTTCGTTACAAAAGATATCAGAAAACATATCATTGATAATAATCCGCATACTACAATATAGTTATTTTTAATTTTATTTCTGTAGTTTTCAAATAAATATCCTATATAAAACCATATAAAGTACATACAAACATCTTGCAATATTACTATTGCTATATTATCACAGACAGAATTTAAAAACACACCTACAACTACAATAACTGGAGATAAAATATTAATTTTAATAATACCATAAAACAATAAAAATAAAATAAATAGTGTTGGTAAAAACCAGAGATAAGTATTTCCCTGTAATAATATTTGACCAATAAAAAAATCCTTTAAGACATTCTCGGTTCCACTCCAATAATTTGATATATATTTAAGTGGGAAATTATATAACACAGAAATTATAAAAAAAGGGATTAGCAATCTAGTTGCTTTATTTTTTATCAATTTTGTGAAGCTAATTTCTTTTTTTGAAATAGTCCCTCTAAATAATGCTCCGCTCAGGGCCATATATAACGGCATATGAAATGAATAAATCATTTCTTTTATCTGCTCCAATATTTTGAAAACTATTGTTTTCCTTGCAAGCAATCCAGAATAATCTATACCTCCATAAGCTGTTTCAATTCGGTAGTACATACAATGACTGATAATAACCAAAATAGTCACCACTACACGTAACATATCATACTCTATTATTTTTTTATTGTTTGATTCAACCATTTTTCTTCCGAATCCTCTTGAATATTTCATACAATGACACAATAATTTCTTTGGACATTTTTTCTTTTAACAATAATAAAACAAGTAAATAGATTATGCCAAAAACAATTGCAGAAATTACAATATTAAAAAAACAACCCAATTTCAAATAAAATACAAACATTGAAGCGACTGCACTTACAATTGTCGCAGCAATTATTTTCCAATATTGTATTTTTATAAATATATCAAACAATTGTTTTCTTAATGCTACATATTGCACACTCAAAACTACAAATTCTGCAACCAAAGTACCCATAGCCGCACCTGATGCGCCAAACTTAGGAATTAATATGATATTCAACAATAAGTCAGTTATAGCACCAGCTATTTCTGAATATAAAACTATTCTTTCTTTTCCTAATGGAACTAAGATTTGCAATCCCAATATATTCGTTATGCCAATAAACAAAAGTGTAGGCATAATTATTTTCATTGGAAAAATAGCGCCTAAGTACTCAGCGCCTGATAAAAACACAATTGCATCTTGTGCATAAATAATAAAATAAACACTTAATGGTAACGCTATTACAACAACAAAATTCAGAGCCTTAGAACAAATACGTTTAAACTCAGCCCACATTCCTTTTTCAACGTAGTATGAACATCTTGGAAGCAGTACCCCGCCAAGCGAAGCCACAACTTGTACTAAAATCACTTTAATCTTTACAGCTGCATTATAATAACCAACATCAATGTCCGATTTCATAAAGCCAAGCATAACTGTGTCCAAATTCGTATATATAGTTGTGGCACACGACATTGCAAAAAACACAAGTACAGCTTTCAAATGCTTGCGTAGATCATAATGCCCTATAAATGAAAAATCAATATATTTACGTGCATGTATTATATTCAATATATTAGAAGCTGATGCTGCAAATATACTAATTGCCCCATAAATGATATAATCATCTTTTTTATGTACAAAAACAAACATAGCAATTAAAGCTATGAATTTAAAAATTATTGAACGAATAGTAATATAGCTATATTTTTCTAACCCTTTGTATAACCACTCCATTCCAATTACATTGAGCAATATTGTAGAGCTAATTATAATATAAAGAATTCGATCCTCAAATAATCTCGGCACTGTAACTAATGCAACACCCAAAAAAATATATACAAAAAAACTCATAATTAAATTAATAATCAAGAGTTCATGTACTGTTTTACTTAATTTTGCTCTATCATCTCTCACTTGTGCACAAGCTCTAATACCGTATGTAGGAATTCCCAACTGAGCAAATATACTAAAGTAGGATATCAATGATGTAGCAAATGTCACTCGTCCTGTTCCAGAAGGCATAAGAATTCGTGATACATACGGAAATGTGACTATAGGAAAAATAATAGATGACATTGTCAAAGCAGCATTCATAACAAAATTCAATTTTAATGATTTCTGCTTATTCTCCATTCGATACTCCCTCTCCAATTAATCAATACCATATATTTGCGCATCTTCTTTGGCTTGCAAAATAGCTCTCATTGTATAGAAATCATCAGGTGTTGTGATTTTAATATTCTCATACGGTCCATCAGTCATATGCAAAGCATATCCGTAATGGTTCATCATTGTACAACTATCAATAAATGTATCGATTCCTTCTCTCAGCGCTTTTTCATGAGCATTTAAAATATCTGACAGTAAAAAACACTGTGGAGCTTTTGCTACTCTAGAGTGCGCTCTATCTGGAACAAATTTTATATTGCCAATATCATCTATCTCTACTATTGTTTCTTTTACAATACCGCTTGTAATCGAAGAACGATACTTCTTAACATCCTGAATATTTCTATAAAGCAAGTTTGCATTAATTAATGGTCTTACACCATCGTGAATTAATACAATATCATCATCAGTATTATTAGCAATCTCTTTAGCAGCACATAATCCATTATAAATTGATAACTGGCCAGTTTTTCCTCCTGGAACAATTCTTTTTATTTTATCAAGTCTGTATTTATAAACTAGATCTTTAAAATATTCAATCCAATCTTCAACACAAACAACCACAATAGCATCAATCAACTCACAACTTTGAAAATATTCTATTGTATGCACTATGATTGGCTTATTGTATACTTCAAGAAACTGCTTTGGCCTTTCTTTACTATGCATTCGGCTTCCGACACCGCCCGCAAAAATAACTCCAATATTCAATTTACTCTCCTCTCTTCCTATTAATTATTTTTTTACTTTAAAATGTACTTTCGTAGTAAACCATATCATAAATAACCAAATTAGAATATATTTATAGAATGAAAAATTAAGGACAGATGAAAAAACTCTCTCTCCAAAAAATGAAAAAGCTATCAGGAATAAAATGTAGCTATTTAGTATAATTTTCCCATTTATTACTTTGCTATTTTTTGTAAGTAATACATTCTCATACAAGTATTGACTGAAAGCAGCCATTACCACAATCATTATCATTGCTCCTACATACCCAAAATCATAAATAAGTGGCGCATACAGAGTATATACGTTTCCTAAACTTATACCATTGATTCTTCTAAATGTTAAAATAGATTTAATATTCCATCCCATCCCATACTTTTCATCTATCCAAGTTAACAAGACACTAAATGTTTGCTCACCAAACACAACTGGATTAGAATGCTTCTCATTCAAAAAAAGATCTAGATTCTTAATTTCTGCACCTAAGTATTTGGCCACCTCATCTATAGCAGATGTTGTTACGGCAATTACGCTACTTCGACCCAATAAATCACCGGTGCTCTTAAAAATTACTAACATAAAAAGTAGACCAGCCATCAACACTATTATTTGTTTAAATTTTATATTTGCTTTCCAATTGTTGTGTTTTCGTTTAATAAAAAACCAAACTGATACTAAAGCAAATATTAACTGTAAGGCTTCACCTCTAGCACCTAATATCACACTGTTTGCAATTCCAAGTCCAAAACTAATTATCAATAAAATCTCATTTCTAGTCTTTATCTTTAGAACTCTATTATTTACGAAAATATAAATCCAAATATAACAAGATGCAATAGAAAAGAGCCTCAAATTAGTTGCCAAACCCGAGATGCCAACAGAATATTCTGAAAAAAGTGAATAACTTCTAAAATAATACATCAGAAGACTAAGGTTCCCGCTTATTCCATATTGGGCCAGTGATGTACGCATTGAACCTATAACTACATACAATGAAATACATTGTATTATTATTATTAGCGTAATCTTCCAACTTTCAACATTTATCGGAACGCATTGATTATCTTTTCTTCTCGATATTATCAACAATCGTTTTCCATACGAAAAATGAACTATGGTACAAACTAAAACAAACAAAAATGCGCCCAATAATATAGTTATAAATGTATTAAAATGTAAATCCAAACTCCATTTATCTGCATATACTACACCACACAGCAATGCTATACAGAAAGGGGCTGTGTACAAAAAGGCCGGCGACATTAAATCTTTACCCATAGTTTTGTATGCTATAAAAAGCACTAACAAAAGCATAAAAATTAATATATATATTTGCAAACTATCTCTCCTCTATAACAAATCCTGGTTTATATACAGGATGCTTTCCTAATTTATTTCTTAATGCATCTTTTTGAGCTGTTTTAAATAACTTTTTTTCTTCTACCGTATTTTTAGACAATACACTAATATCTAAAATATATCTCTTAAGAAATCTATTAATAAAATATTTTAAAGGAAAATGCTTTTTTAGTATATATAACTGGTTTCTTCGATTATAATAATTGTGCCATCCAATTTTTCTTGTTTCTACACCAGGTGTATCATGAACAAATATACTAGAAGGAACACATATAAGCTTACCTAATTTTCTAAGTCTAAGACTGTGTTCATTATCATCTCCATAGATAAACAATTCTCTAAGAGTTGTACCAACCCTCTTTAATGCTGAAACCTTAATCATTGTTCCAACATAAGAGAATAAATCTATTTCAAAACCATCTTCGTTATAATAATCTTTATCTACACCTACAAATCTAACTCTAAAAAAATCTCTTTCAACTCTACTCCTGTGAGATTCATGAATTTGACCATGATTTACAACTGCGCTAGACAAAGCAACAATCTCATTTTGTCTTTTCTTCTCTTGATTTTGATAATAAACAATCATTTTCTCGATTGCATCATCATTAGGAAAAGCATCATCATCTGAAACTAGTATCCAATCAGTTTTTAATCGCATTAAATTCACTAAATCTAGCACATAATCCATACCGGCACCAAAGCCACCTGCACCTCCAGTGTTTTCGCTCAAATATACAACATCTTTATCAAAGTCCGCTTTGATATCAATCCATTCTTTTAAAAAATCTATCGTTCCATCTGAACTACAATTATCTACAATTATAAGCCTTTCTATCTTATAAGTTTGTTTCTCATAACATGACAAAGCAATTTTCAGCTTTTCTAAACGGTTAAATGTAACAAGTACAACCGTTACTCTTTGTTCTAAATTCATAATAAACTCTCCCCTCCTTTTCTACTTACAATATATTCATAAACATTTTTATTATCAGATGAGGGCATCAAATTTTTATATGTTAATTTATGTACATTGCTCATCTGTAATATATGTCTTAGCTTCTCTTTGTTCATTTCATTATTAAGTTCGAGTGATAGAAGATGCGGATATGTATTTGAAAAGTAAGGCATATTTTCGAAATATTTTCTAAAACACTCCTTTTCACTCATAGCCGCTGTCATAATATGAAAAATAAAATAATCATCCACATACTTATTGTTTATCCAGTAATTAATCATCGATTCCTTTAGTGACTGCATGAAATAATTGTCTGGATTTTTAGCATACATAAACCAACTTGACACTTTGGTTACTGTCATATCCAAAAAAGAAGCTTGATAGAAAAAAATATCACTTTGTAATATTTCTTTATTAATCTTTCCTGTTAAAAAAACCGTAGAATCAATCCATAAACCACCGTAATCGGCCAGAAGAGCAATTCTACATAAATCAGAGAAATTTGCATTAGTAATTCTTTTTTGTTTCCACATATTAATAATTTGATTTGGCAACTTTACATATTCAAACAAGTTTCTCTCATCTAATTCAATAACCTCAAGATTCATTTGAGCAGAATAATATTTAACGGTATCCAAACATTTTTGAACTATTAAAGGAGCATTCTCAGATCCTTGAAACCATAACCACCATATTTTTTTAGTATGCTTATTATCTTTCAACTCCTTGTATTCTGGATAAACTATATACTTCGCTATTCTTTTTTTTACTTTTAATTGCCAATTCATTCGTCTAAACAAATTATTATTGGATACCCACAATAGTGGACTTTTTTCATTAATAGCTCTGAAAAGAATATTTTTAATACCATATAACTTTAGCCATGTTCTCATCTTTTCAATATTCATTTTACTATTCCTCTATTTACATATATCAGCAATAAGCTTGACCACTTTGGACGTTGCCTGACCTTTTTCAAATGATCCTAAATCTAACTGGTGATTCTGCATTTTTCTTTCAATATCAAAAAGGTCGACAGAATAAATGGCATATTCTAAATCTTCATTATTCACACATATCGGAAATCCCCACGTATAAATATCTTTATCAAAGCCCCTTTGTTCTATATATCTTTTCAAATCAGGTACATACAAAAAGCATGGTTTACGAGTCAATGAATAATCCCACATTGATGAAGAATAATCTGTTATGAGCGCATCACAAACACACAGCAATTCTTGCATATCTGGATAATCAGTAAGATTTAGCATACTTGTACTTTTTCCCTTGCCATATAAATGTGCCCTAAATGCCAAAACTACTTTCTTTCCAAATCTTTCTTCAAACGCATGTATAATACGCTTTTCGTCTATTTGTGGAAACTCATCAACCCCCTCTCTCCAAGTTGGTGCATATAAAACAAAATATTCATCTGATTTTAATCCTATCGAGTTTCTAATTGCTTGATACTTAGTATCATCAATTTTATTCACAAGGCAATCATTTCTAGGCATTCCAATTGATAATGCCTTACCTGTATATCCAAACTGTTTTTTCATGACTTCTCGTTCCCAATATTCACTACTGGTAATAAAATAATCAGTTTCTTTTATATGCTTATCTCTTCTATAATTATAAATAGCATTTCTCTCTTTTTCCTCTTTACCTACCTTTTTATAGCAACCACCCCCATGCCATGTTTGAATTTCCACTTGTTTTTTTCTTTTTGGAATTTCTGTAATTTGAAGAAAATTGCAAACATAGACTTTTGATGTAATTCTATATAAGATATGTTTAAGACTTCTATATTTGCAAATCACCGCATAGTCTGGTCCTTTTTTTACATCTTTCAATGCCCATACAATTTCTATTTTATTTCCATATTTCTTATATAGCTCATCAGATATATATTTAGGATTACAGTTATAGCCTTCACCTGAAAAAGATTCAAAAATAACCCTATTATTCTTCATAGGTAAAATATAACTTATTTTTAAAGCCTGTCTCATAATAATAATAAATAAGCATTTCAAAAATTCTAAATTCATCTTTATTTTATCCCCTTTGATGATGAATAAATACACTCCATGATAACTTATAAATTGGGTATCCCAACATCAAGCAACAATATGCTAATTTATCTCTTTTAGGAGTTTTTTTATCACAACAAACTTTCAAACTATTCTTTCTCAAATAGCGTATGATTTCCTTACGTGTATCATCATATTGTGTATCAACTACATCTAGCATTTGATTAAGTGTACTGAACCTAGCATAACCTCGTCTCCTCAAAGTAGCCCTTTTTAAATCAGGATATTTTTCTTCAACATAATCTGCCATTTGATCTGTCATATATATGAAGTCCAATTTTTTAGAATTAAAAGCTGATGTTACAATGCTGTTATCTCGAATAATGTAATAATACTTAGGCACAAAACTACAAATTATAGAGTCACATAAATCAAATAATAAATATGCTGTACCTATATCTTCAAATAAACGTCCTTTGGGGAATCTTACATTCTCAAATAAACTTATATGAATTAATTTTGCGTATGCTGCCGTTTCGACTTCATCGTGATAGCACATCATTTCTATACATTTCTTTCCAGTAATAACAATTTCTTTTCCATTCCCTTTATTCCAAATTTTTCCATTCGAAGTGTATACGACATGTAAAGAACATAATGCCAGTTTATACCCTTTTTTCACTAAATTATACATAAATTCTATATAATCCAAATCTACATAATCATCTGAATCTATAAAAGTTAAATACTCGCCAGTTGCTCGTTCAATTCCATAGTTTCTTGCGTCTGATAATCCACCATTTTCCTTATGATAAACCTTAATTCTAGAATCTAATTTTGCATAATTATCGCATATTTCTCCTGAGGAATCCTTGCTACCATCATCAATCAAAATAATTTCTATGTTCCTATATGTTTGATTAATTATAGAATCTAGACATTTTTCTATATATTTTTCTACGCCATATGCAGGAACAATAACCGAAATTAGTGGCATCTGATCCTTTTGGGGTTGAACATTCATATTATCCCTCCATTTCAGCTGCAATTGCTCTATTAATTAACAAGTCCTTATAACTTTCAGGCAAATCATTAAAATATGCTGAAAATCCCCATACTCGTACAATTAATCCTGTATATTTCTCTGGACACTTCTTAGCTTCAATTAATGTTTTACTATCCATAATATTCATTTGCATTTGGAAAAAACCCTGCTTAATAGCCCCTTTCAAAAATTTAAGAAATGCCTGAGAGTTTTTTTCCATGAAAGATGGTGAAACAAAAAAATCCAAAACATTACCATTAAAGCGCTGCTTCTTACATTTCAACTGAGATGCAAACCGTACCAATTCTGTGTATGGTGCATCTATACATGAAATATGTGTGTTATATGGTTCTCCTTTTTTTCGCCCCGAAAAATCCCCTATTGTTTTTTTGCTCAAAATATTATATCCTGGAGAACTAAGTCCGAATTTCACAGTCCCCCCAAATTTGTTATGATAATTTATTGCAATTGTACTTAATGAGTCCGTAATCCTATTCACCAAGTCAATTACTTCCTTTTCATCATGGCCATACGATCTTTTTGTTAGTTTAAGCTCGTCATATAACCCCTGTGCATCTGAAAAATTTTTTAACCTTGCATCATTAATTTCCTTCAAGGTATATTTTTTCTCATCAAAAACCAAACGTTTAATGTTAAATAAACTATCTATAACATTAGACATGGCAACTGTAGTAATACCGTAATTATTATACTTTGTTGCTCCTTTGGAAATATCCATTCTCTTGCTAGAACATCCCTCAGAAAACATAGATACTAAAGGATCTTCAGCCCACTTAAATTTATCTAATCCTTCTAAAAATTCTCTAAAATTTTTAGAATTAATTTCAATATATCTCCGCACTAATCTTTCAAAGGAATCATATTCATGTTCTAATATTTGGTCTAAAGATTTAAAATAATCAAAAACGGCTATATTATTTTGATCAAATGATTTTCCAACAATATATGGTTCCCAACACGCTGATGTACAGTAGGAATATGCATCAGTTTCCGGTATTCCCATACTTAACAATGCAGGAATAACAACTTCGTCATTTGAAAATAAAGGACTTCCCGTTTTCCCCTTTAAACATTCGATAGAAAGAGCTAGTAATTCATTCGGTGTATTTTTACCAACACGAAGTAATATCTTAGGATCTGGTTTTCCCAATATCTTTTGCTGTTTTAAAAAAATCTCTGTCAGTTCATTTGAATCGTAACTGCCATCTGGTTGATTGCCACCCAGTACTATAATTTGTCCAATATCACCTTTCAAAGCATCACTTTTATAGCTTGGATATTTACTCAACTGTGTTAAAAAATCAAATACGATTTCACTTGCTTGAGCATAATCAAGTACCCCATTTTTCTTATCTTGCTCATATAAATCTAACAAAATCTTATCCAAACGTCCTAATCCATTTAATCTATGGCGTGTTTGCCACAATATTTGATTAAAAAATAAAATACGCTGAATAGCCTCTTCAAAATGTGTGGCAGGAAAATCTAGCATTCTTTTAAAATAAAAAAGCTGTTTTTTCTTAATCTCTGAAGAATCACTACTTAGTGTAATAGAATTGAGTATACGATCTTTTAAAATATTTATTCCATCAACTACAGCTTGGGCTTCAATTCCATACTCATCATATCCAACCGCAGCAGCAGCAATATCATTAAATGTACCATGAATTATCTTATCATAATCAAATGTAAAATTACTTATAATGTTTCCTGGAACCGCAATAGTCTTATTAATATCAAGGAAATATACAAATCGACTATCCTTAGGAATGGTAATACTCATACTTTTCAATATTTCTTTTGTATCATATCCAACACTGTGCTCTTTACTTTTCACAAGATGAATCGTAGAATATGCTTTAAATACATACTTTATAACATCTATTTTCCTCTTTTCATCAAATTGATGCTTTTTTACAAATGGGAGAACATAATTCCATCGCCATAAATCATTTTTGATTTTTGTCTTAATACTCATTTCTTATCACTCCCGATAAATATTTTAGTTAAAAATTTGGTTGCTGGTTTTTCAAAAAACTGATTTACAATAAATCCTACAATTAAGGCAATAACTATACAAATAAGACTTAGTAGAAAATTCTTCATAGTTATCTCATCTAGTGAAAATAATAATCTACTAAATCCTTTCACTACAAACTCATGAGATAAATACAACGAATAACTAAATGTTCCTACACTCATAATCATTTTTGAATTGCACAAAGTACTTTCATTTATCAAATAACATACAAAAACTACTGTTGGTAAAAGCAATGAAATAATACCTATTCCAGATTGTATAAGACAATTATATATAATACCTGCAGACCAAAAAAACAGACTACATAACATCCATTTCCATTTACATTCCACAACTGTTATTTTCACGGTAGTTTTTTTAGACAACCATACTATATAAATCAAAATACCAATTGCAAAAGTTAAACACGAAAATCTATATTGATTGTATATTAGATTATTACGAACAAATAATTCTCCCATAAAAAAAACAATACATAAAATTGTCAAGGCAATTTCATTCCTATATTTATGACTCACCTTCATAACAATCCAGTATAACAAATAAAGCCAAACTTCTGGCAACAATGCCCATGCAACATCTAAAATTGGTCTTACAATTCCATTTGGATTTACATAAGGTACAAACAATAAGGATTTAATCAAATATATCGGATTTGCTGTTGTAGTATTGAATAAAGAAGGTTTTATCACTACAAGAATATATGTAAGAAAAGTCATCATATAATATACTGGAAGTATTCTAATTGAACGCTTTATTAAAAACGACCTATTACCGGCTTGTGTTGAATAAGCTACCAAAAATCCACTCAAAAGAAAAAATATAGCTACTCCATATCCACCAAATGACGGTCCTATCAGCTTTTCAAAAAACGGAATATGACTCATTACAATTAGAAGCGCCGCCATTCCTCTTAACTCTTGCAAATTATTAAAAAAACGTCTTCCTTTATGCATTTTCAAAAACTTCTCCCATACTTCTTTCCTAAGAACTTTGCTTTTAAGAAAGCTGGTACTTTAACTAATATGTTTTCTTCAACATCAAAATCCAGTTCCATTATTTCATTTTTACTAACATTTCTACATGCAATCGCATTATTAAGCCACACATTAAATAGTAACTCACTTAATCTTCCCACATATCGCTTTTCAAAAGCTGTATATGAACTACAATCAATACTTTTAAATACCTCAAAAAGTATATCAAATAACCATGTGCAATATTTATTAAGCAAACACTTATCTAAAATCATCATATTGAACATATATCCCCAACGCTGTTTCAATGTCTTATCAAAGTCCTTCAAATATTCCGGATATTTTTCCACTATTACTTTTCTTGTAATGTCGATATGCTCAGGATAATGCGTATGAGCATAATGAGATTCCAATGTTTCGATAATATACCAACGTTTCTTTGGTGTAAAAATCTTAACTTTTTCCAAATAAGGAGTAAGCTGATCAAGCTCTAATATTTTGCCATTCATTGAAAAATGACGTCTATAGTGGACGAGACCAATATAATCTTCTTTGAGATTCTTCCATGCCCAATAAAAACCTGTTAATTCACAAAAATATGGATTTAGCTCTGAGATGTTTTCTCCTTCATCATCTCTCTGATATCCTATACTTTCTTTTCCGGTTGCTCCTACATGTACTGGAAGATAAAGCCTATCTGAAGGCATTTCACAAAGCTTATGAGTAGCTACAATAACCTTAATTGTATTCATTATGCCAACTCCTTCTCACATTTATCCAATACTGCCGCAATTACCTGATCCATGTCGTAGTACTTATACTCGCCAAGACGACCACCAAAAATTACACGTTCTTCTTGAGTAGCAAGTTTCTTATACCTCAAATACAGAGCACCATTCTTTTCATCATTAACTGGATAATAAGGCTCATCACCAGGTCTCCATTCGGAGCTGTACTCTCGGCTAATGATTGTCTTCGGCAGTTCGTTGCCGTCTTCATCTTTTCCGAATTCAAACCATTTGTGCTCAATAATTCTAGTCCAAGGAGTTTCTCTATCTGTATAGTTTACCGCCGCATTACCCTGAAAATTAGGCTTATCCAAAATTTCTGTTTCAAAGCGGACAGATCTGTATTCCAGCGTGCCTAACTTGTAATCAAAGTAAGCATCAATCGGTCCAGTATATACAACCTTATCTGCTAATGCATCTAGCCCAGCCTTATTCGCCAGATAATCTGTGTTTAAACGAACCTCAATGCCATCCAACAAGTTTGCAATCATCTTGGTATAGCCGCCAACAGGAATTCCTTGATAAAGTGCATTAAAATAGTTATTATCAAAAGTCAGACGAACTGGTAGACGCTTGATAATAAAAGCTGGCAATTCTTTACAGTCACGTCCCCACTGCTTCTCGGTGTATCCTTTGATGAGCTTTTCGTATATATCGCGACCGACAAGGGAAATAGCCTGTTCTTCAAGATTCTGTGGTTCACCTGTAATCTCTTTGCGTTGCTCTTCGATTTTAGCAGCAGCTTCCTCTGGAGTTACAACTGCCCACATTTTGTTGAAGGTATACATATTAAAAGGCAGTGAATACAACTCGCCCTTATAATTTGCCACAGGTGAGTTTGTGAAACGGTTAAATTCTGCAAACTGTGTAATGTAGTTCCAAACTTTTTTATTATTAGTATGAAAAATGTGAGCACCGTACTTGTGGACGTTGATACCCTCAACGTTCTCAGTATAAACATTGCCTGCAATATTAGGACGCTTATCTACTACTAAAACTGATTTTCCGTGCACCTTAGCTTCGTGTGCAAAAATTGCTCCGTAAAGACCAGAACCCACCACTAAATAATCATATTTCATTGTTCTTTTCTCCTTCGTATGACTTTATTTAAAGCTAATTTCGCATTTTCTATCAAAAATTTATCTTTCAAGAAAAATAATATAATTAAATAAACACTTGCTCCTAATACAATCATTAATATTGTATCTAATATGTTTTTCTTTAAATATTGATTTAACCATAACAAACTTGCAAGCATTACTCTCCCTGAAATCAAATACTTCGGCAATAACTTCAAAACTTGAATTCCGTCTAATTCATTTCTTACTAAAACTAACTGAATTACTGCTATTGTTGTTTCCGCAACTACAGAAGCCACTGCCGCTCCATTTGCTTTGAAAATCGGAATTAACATAGCATTCATAATAACATTAACGGCAGCTCCTGCTAGCACTGTTTTTGTAAATATGTTTTGGCGCCCCGTAGGAATCAAATTTTTTATGAGTTGCCATAATAACTTTAACTGAATATTCACTCATGACTTCAATTCCTTTTTACACATTTCGATACTTATCATACTCCTCAATCAGATATCGTAATATTCATTTACCGCTCACATCGCACCTTCATGTCTCAGCACGACTCCCACTGTTTTGCACAATATTTTCACATCAAGTTCCAGGCTCCAGTTCGCAATATAACTGCGATCAAGTGCTACCACCTGTTCAAAATCCGTAATCTCACTGCGCCCACTTACCTGCCACATCCCGGTGATCCCAGGTTTGATTGCCAGGCGACTTCTGTGGTGCAACTCGTATTTCACCCACTCATCTTCCGTTGGTGGACGTGTACCTACCAGAGACATATCCCCTTTGAGTACATTCCAGAACTGTGGAAACTCATCGATGGACCAGTCACGGATCTTATTTCCAAGCCCCTTTTTTATCGTCCCGTCCGGCAGACGCCTGCTGCCGATGATGCGCGGGTCAAAATCCAATTTAAACATCATTCCGTCCGATACACGGTTTTCTGCAGCAAGTGCCGCTTTGCGTTCCTCCGCATCCAGATACATACTGCGGAATTTATAGCACGTAAACTTCTTGCCGTTCTTTCCAATCCTGGTCTGTCTGAAGAAGATCGGGCCGGGCGATTCATGATAGATCATCGGTGCAAGGATCAGAAACAGAATTCCAGTGAGGATGCAGCCGACGATGCCTCCAAGAATATCTATCAGCCGTTTGAGAAACAGTTCCCAGGTACTCACGGTGCGGATGCTTGTAGTCAGCACCGTGTATCGTCCCAGTTTTTCCACAAACTGTTTGTTCGCCGCCAGCTCCATCCGGTTGGCAAGTTTCAGATGTACCGTTACTCCCATTTCCGTCAGCTGGTCGATCCATCTGTCTACCCGCGGATCATTTGGCTGCAGATCGATAAATACTTCATCCACCCATGCATGGCACAAGTAATCCATAACAGATTCTCCCTCTGCCACAAATGGGATGTCCCCCAGTTTTTCGGGAAGTGTTTTCTTTTCATTGACATCGATCACAGCGATTCCTCGAATCTGAAACAGTTCATAGCTGTGATGTTGGATATCTTCCCGCACCTGTGGAAGATTGGCCCAGTCGGTCAATATCACGATAGAATTCTTTCTTCCAAGCCGCAGATTCCGCAATACATGCCGTTTCCAGAGAATTCTTGTCCCATAACTGATTATAGCATAAAAGATAGCGGTCAGAAACAGTGTAATACGAGAAAAATCACCCGCATCTTTCACAAAGAACAGATAAAACACGGCAAACAGTATCACCAGGCTGACCTGACGCATGGTTGCCGCCAGTTCTATGAGCAGTCCACGTTTCAGAACGTTCTTACATGTATTTAAAAAGAACATCATGCATACATCAATCAGGATCAACACGATGGCAAGGTTTCCATACACGGAATTGGAATATAAATTCAGATTCCGGTGTCTGACGAGATATGCCAGGAAAAAAGAAACCTGCAGACACAGAATATCCAGTATCACAAAATCAATGTGTTTGATCCAGCTGTTTTTTGCTTTCTGATACATGATGTCTCCTTTCTTTCATTTTTATGATTCTTATTACTTTTGTTCATTCCCAATTTTTTCTATGGGAAAGGGCACAGCAGAATCAACTCTGTGCGCCCTTTTCAAGAACCCGAGATTATTTAGAAACTTTCTTTACGGTTCCTTTGAATCCGGCTTTCTTCAGCTGAGCCTTGAATGCTTTCAGCTGCTTTGCAGACATACCGGAAACCTTGATTGTCATCTTTTTGGTGTCTACACCCTTAAATGCAGTCTTGTCAACCTTTACGGAAGCAGACTTGATGACGATTGTCTTTACAGACTTTGCACCTGTAAATGCCTGAGCGCCAATGGTCTTGATGCTGGCTGGAAGTGTAACAGTTGTAGCTTTTGTAGCATTTGCAAAAGCCTTTGCTCCAATTGCTGTAACCTTGTAAGAGACTCCATCTACAACAACCTTAGAAGCTACTGTAACACTCTTCTTTGTTGTCTTTGGTAAAGCCTTTACGGTTGCTGTACCGTTTGCTGCGGTACTTACCTTTGCGCCATTATCAGCCTTGACGTTTGTCTGTTTTTCCGGAGCTGGAGCTACTGTTGCAGAATCTGTTGCAGCATAAGCAGTACAAACAGATCCAAACATCATAGTAGCAGCGGTAATACCTACCAGCACCTTCTTGATTAATTTGTTCATTGGGATATAATCCTCCTTCCCTGATTATTTATGTGAAAACCCTTTCGGGGAATCACCTATTTCTGCTCTGTGCCATAGCCATAATATCCATGTTTTCCATAGTAGCCATAGCCTTTTCCATAATAACTCTTGCCATAGTAGTTGCCATATTTGTGATAATATCCATTTGCAGCGCCTTTGGCACGGCTGAGTGCAATGCCGACAACCGGACACCCGGCACGCTCCAACTGGCGGATCGAATTACGAACCATTGCCTTTGGCGTTTCTCCTGCGCGGACAACCAGCAGTGCGCCATCACACAGCGAGCCAATCTTTTCTCCATCCGATACCAGATTCAATGGTGGAGCATCAATAAACGTATAACGATAATTTTCATCCAGTTCCTCAAATGTACTTGCCAGTTTCTGTCCTTCGAGAAGCATGGACGGGTTAATAATATTTTCTTTATTCGGAAGGAGATCTCCCGCTCCGATATTGGTACGCAACACATATTTGTCCAGCGTATCGTCACTTGCCAGATAATCGGAAGTTCCCAGAATTTTTCCATTGTCTTCCCGGGCAATCTGATATTTGTCAACCATAACACTCTTGCGCAGATCCATGTCCACAAGAATGCTCTTGCTGCCGGCTTCTGCCATCTGCCGCCACAGCTGCATGGCAATAAAACTTTTTCCCTCATCCGGAGCGCTGGATATCACCATGATTTTTTTCACTTTGCTTCCAAGAAAGCTCACATTGACGCGCAGACGGTTTAGTGCTTCCTCTACCGCATACGGAAGTTTCGGCATATTCTGGACAGTCGCACGGTTTTTCGGTGTAAATTCCATTACTTTTTCTTCCTTCTTTTCTTTTTCTCTTTACTGATCGCTTTTTCTACCTCATCAGAAATTTCTTCGATATCCCCCTCCGGAATAACGGTAAACGGCATGATACCAAATTCTTTTTCGACATCCTCTGCCGTATTTAAGCTGTCGTCCATAAGCATACGTACCACGAAGATCACGGCTACAAGAAGCATTGCAACAACCGCTCCGAGAATAATATTTTTGGCAAGGTTCGGCGAACTCGGTTCATCTGGAACCACTGCATATTCCGCAATGGTCGGCTGTGCATTCTCAGATGCATTCATAACTTTCGGAATATAGGTTACCGCTGTATCTACAAGTTCATTGACCATCGACTGTGCAAGTTTTGGATCATTGTCCTCCACCGACACGGCAAGTAACCGTGAATCTCCAACAACCGAGATGCTTACTTTCTTCAAAAGATCTTCATATTCCATATCCAGATTCAGGTTATCAATAACTTCATTGAATACGGGACGGATTTTGATCAATTCGGTATAGTCCTGGGAAAGGGATGTTCCGATATTGAAATCCGACAGATCAAGCACACTTCCACTGGATGCGGAAATCATATACATTTTTGCAGTTGCCGTATATTTTGGTGTGATCAGAAAATGTGTGATGGAGCCTGCAATCACTCCCCCGATCACAAATGCGAGAATCAGCCATACCAGCTTTGCCCGCAGCAGATAAAAAATTTCAAGCAGATCAATTTCGGTTTCTTCGCTGTTCTGCTCTGTCAGTTGGTTTTCCTGGTTCATTCGTTACTTTCCTTTCTCTTGCACCAGTGGATACAGTTGTTTCATGGATGTCTCCAGTGAATCTTCATCCATATAAAACTCCCAGTGCTTTTTCCCATCGTGCAGCTTTTCTCCAATTTTGGATGTACCGTCGATTGTGATAATTCCTTTGTCAGTATATCCCTGCATATCCTTTAACAGGGCAGTTAGATCATTCATCTTAATATCTGTCGTCGCATACGGGCGCAGCCGGTCATATAATTTCACGGTCGCATTGACATCCCCCGCATTCTGTTTTTTTATCTTTTTCATGAATGCGTTTAAAAAGATCTGCTGGCGGCGCATACGCTGCGTATTGCGATCGTCATCCATGGCATACCGGGACTGCATGAGCAGTTCTGCCTGCCGGTCCGTCAAGGTAAGCGTTGCACCTTTCTTCATAGCCGGATCCAGCTTGGTCATATCATCTTCCAGTGTAACGGTTACTCCCCCCACCTCATGATTCAGAAGTGGCATCGCATCCATTTTTAATGCATAGTATCCATCAATAGGCAGCCCCCCAAGCATTTTGGATACGGTCTCAACCGTATTGTCACAGCTTGCAGCCTTGTCCTTTCCATACCAGTGTGCCGTACAAAGCTGCATCTGTGCACTGGCATTGGCACTTCCGTCTTGCAAAAGCATTGGCACTTCGGTGATGGTGTCCCGGTTCAGCTGCAAAATTCCATATGTTTTTTCTTCTTTGTCCACAACAACAAGCATCAGTGCATCTGCCATCGAGCCATGATATTCTTCTCCCTCGGCATCTTCGTTTCCGCTTTTGTCCGTTCCGATAAAGAGATACGTCTGAACCGGATGGGCAAATTTCCAGGTCTTTTTATGCAGCTTGATCGAGACGGGTTTTTCCTGAAATTCTTTCCAGACACGCTGCGTTTCATTTTCTGTGGCTGCCTGCCGGATACACACGTCGTGCCGATCCATCCCACGGATGATAAAATATACGGCAATGATTACAAGTACGGCAATGATAATTTCTATAACTGCACGCATGGTCTTCTTTTTCCCGTTCACTGCAGTACCTCCCTGGTCAGACAATCCGTTCTCTGGATGAACGCTTCTCCAAATTTCTTTACAAGCACAATGCGTCCCTCGGCAAGATTTGGATGCCGGGTATCCATGTTGTGACAATCACTGCCAAGAATAATGGTTGTGGCTTCTTTTGCAAGCTGAAACGCTTTATGCCTCTTTTTCCAGTTCAGAAATACGCCTGCATTCATCTGCCTGTATAACGGAAGTTCCATGACGGCATCCCAGATTTCTTTTTTCTTCTGGAATTCGTAATAACGCTCAATATGGGCAAGGACAACCTTCAGTTTCTGGTGCCGTACCAGTTTCTCCACATCTGCATAAATGGCAGAATCCCACTGGGCAAACGGCATTTCCAGAAGAAGTGTCTGTGTTCCTTCCACACAAAGCTTCGGGATCATTCCAGCACTTCCGATTCCCTGAAAGTAATAAACTTCCGCTGCCAGATGCAGCTTCTGATCCAGATTTGTCTCTGCCATTTTCGTTTTCAATTTTTCATAGCTGCACTGTCTGCGCAATAAGAATTCTTCCACAGAATCTTTCTGTGCATAAAAGTGGGGAGTTGCTACGATTTCATCAACCTGCTGCTCCCTCTGCGCTGCTAACATTCTTAGTGACATTTCTACATTCCGGCTTCCGTCATCTATTCCCGGAAGAATATGTGTGTGAAAATCAATCGGCATTTTTTCTCTTTGCTGTTCATAATTATTCTATAATTATATTTGTGACAAAAATATTTTACTCCATATCCTTGTGTTCTCACAGTAGGTTTATCCGCGAAAATTGGCGAATTTTCCCGTTTTTCCGTTTGTAAACGCACAAATATTCACGTCCTAAACGCGCCTATATTTTACGTTTGAAAAGTGTTTATTATTTTTTAATAACTGATACTATCTTTATATAGAAAAATTGGAAGTTTTTGGAAGATACAGAGGATCACAAAATGAATAAGAAACGGGAACCTTATGATAAAATTACAGTTGGCGAGCGAATCCGGCGCAAACGGATACAGCTTGGCCTATCACAGGATGAACTGGCCGTCCGGATCGACCGTGCAACAAAATACTGTTCGGATATTGAACGCGGGATGTGTGGCATGTCCATTGAAACGATGCTGGCAATTGCCAAAGCATTAGATATGAATTTAGACTATATGATGTTTGGAGAAATTTCTGAAACAGAACGGGAGTGGCAGCAGAAAGATGCTCTGACCCTGATCCATATAATAGAAAAGGCGCCCGCCTCCCAAAGAAATTATGCGATACGCCTTCTCAAACTATTTATTGCTGCAACCGGTACTTCCTCTACATAGACCCATTCTTTTTCACAACTTCCGGTACCGTCCGGAAAAGTATTTTCACATCCAGTCCCAGACTCCAGTTTAAGATGTAATACCGGTCCAGTTCCACAACTTTTTCAAAATCCGTAATATTGCTGCGGCCGCTCACCTGCCACATTCCGGTGATTCCCGGTTTGATGGCCAGACGGCTTCTGTGGTGCAGTTCGTATCTGACCCACTCATCCTCTGTAGGCGGTCTCGTCCCGACCAGAGACATATCTCCCTTTAAGACATTCCAGAACTGTGGAAACTCATCGAAAGACCAGTCACGGATAAAGTTCCCAATTCCTTTCTTCACCGTTCCATCCGGCAGCTGTCTGCAGCCGATGATGCGTGGATCAAAATCCAGCTTAAACATCAGCCCGTCTGTGACTCTGTTTTCTGTGGCAAGCTGTGCCTTGCGTTCTTCCGCGTCAGTATACATACTCCGGAACTTGTACAGCTTAAACTTCTTTCCGTTTTTTCCCACACGGATCTGGGAAAAGAATACCGGTCCGGGTGACTGAATCTTAATGGCAGGAGCCAGAAACAGAAACAGAATACCAGTGAGCACACATCCCACCAGTCCCCCGATAATATCAAACAGACGTTTTACAAACAGTTCTCCGGTGGAAATCGTATTGATGCTTGTGGTTAACACGGTGTATCCCCCAAGACGCTCCACAAACTGCCGCTGCGTTCCGAACATCAGTTTATCTGCCAGCTGGATATGCACCGTAATTCCCATCTCGTTTAACTGCCGGACAAGATCATCCAGCTGGGCACTCTGCAATGGCAGATTTACAAATACTTCATCCACCCACTCCCTGCAGAGATATTCCACCACGTAATCACCTGCTGCAACCAGAGGAATCCCTGCAATTTCCGTCGGATGATCCTCTGGCATGTTTCCTGTCACAGCCACTCCCGATATCTGAAACATCACATAGCGTTTCGCCCGGATATCCTTTTCCACCTGAGACAGCCGGTCAAAGTTTGTGATAACCAGTACGGACTTGTTCTGCTTCAGATGCAGCGTGCGAAGAATATGTTTTTTCCACAGAAGTCTTGTTCCATAGGTAAGCAATCCATAAAATAATGCCATGAGAAAGAACGTGATTCGCGAAAAATCTCCCGCATCTTTTACCGAAAACAGATACAGGACAGCAACCAGTTCCACAATCGCCACATGCTTAATGGTTGCGATAAACTCTACCAGATATCCACGTTTTAATACATTTTTAAGTGTATTCAGGAAAATCAAAAGACAAACATCTATCAGGATCAGAACGATAGACAAATTTGCATATATGTAATTGGTATATAGATTGACAGTTCTATGTCGTAATGTATAGGCTAAAAAAAATGCCACCTGCAGGCAAATCAGATCCAGAATCATAAAATCCAGATGCTTTACCCAATTGTTTTTATTCTTCCGGTACACAATATCTCCTCATTTGTATACAAACTTACTACTACGATTGTACCAAACTCCGGTGTAAAAGTCCATAAAAGAGGGAGGATATTCCCATGAAATACCCTCCCTCTTATTTCCATTTTCACTTATCGATACTCTGCAAGATTAATACGGATCAGAGCCTTATGCAATGCAAATTCCGCGCGCTTCAGATCCAGATTGTCATTTCTGTTGTGAATCCGCTCCTCTGCTCGCTCTCTTGCGGCTTCCGCGCGCTCCAGATCAATCTCTTCCGGCCATTCTGCCAGTTCTGCCAGAAGTGTTACCTTATCTCCCAGAATCTCGGCAAATCCGGCATGCACTGCTGCCACCTGTTCTTCATCCCCATGATGGATCGTGACAAGCCCCGGTTCCAGTACCGTGGTAAGTGGAATGTGGTCACGGTATACACCGATCTCTCCGGATTCTGTATTAAACTCCAGCATATCCGCAGTTCCTTTATAAAAAACGCGGTCCGGTGTAATGATTTCTACATCAAATGTCTTTTCCATCTCTGTTTCCTCCAGCCGGCACACACATTACCCTGCATATGCCGCCTTTACCTCATCAATTGTTCCGGCATTCAGGAAATAACTTTCCGGCACGTCATCCAGTTTTCCATCCAGAATTTCACGGAATCCGCGGATGGTCTCTTCCACCGGAACATATTTGCCTTCCAGTCCGGTAAACTGTACTGCCACGGAAAACGGCTGCGACAGGAATCTTTGTACTTTACGTGCCCGGCTGACAACAAGCTTATCATCCTCCGACAATTCATCCATACCGAGAATTGCGATGATATCCTGCAGTTCTTTATATTTCTGCAAAATCTCCTGTACTCCACGCGCAACCTTAAAATGTTCTTCCCCGACAATTCTCGGGTCAAGGATACGCGAAGTAGAAGCCAGCGGGTCCACAGCCGGATATATTCCAAGTTCCACGATGGAACGATCCAGTACCGTTGTGGCATCCAGATGTGCAAACGTTGTGGCCGGTGCCGGGTCTGTCAGATCGTCGGCCGGCACATATACCGCCTGTACGGAAGTGATAGATCCGTTCTTTGTGGATGTAATCCGCTCCTGTAGTGCCCCCATCTCGGTCTGTAAGGTCGGCTGATAACCTACTGCGGACGGCATACGTCCGAGCAGGGCAGACACTTCCGATCCTGCCTGTGTAAAACGGAAAATATTATCAATAAATAACAGAACATCTTTTCCGCCTTTATCACGAAAATATTCTGCCATCGTAAGTCCGGTAAGCGCTACACGCATACGTGCCCCAGGCGGTTCGTTCATCTGTCCGAACACCATGGTTGTCTTATCGATAACTCCCGACTCTTTCATTTCATAATACAGATCGTTTCCCTCACGGGTACGCTCTCCGACTCCGGTAAATACCGAATATCCACCATGCTCTGTAGCAATGTTGTGGATCAGTTCCTGGATCAGCACGGTTTTTCCTACACCGGCTCCTCCAAACAATCCGATTTTTCCACCTTTCTGATACGGGCAGAGCAGATCGACAACTTTAATTCCTGTCTCTAACATTTCCTGGGAAGTTGCCTGTTCCTCAAACGAAGGTGCCTTCCGATGAATCGGCCAGTGCTCCTTGGTCTGCGGAGGTGCAATTTCATCGATTGGCTCTCCCAGCACATTAAACAAACGGCCAAGTGTTTTTTCTCCTACCGGTACCGAAATCGGTCCTCCCGTCGCTATAGCATCCATACCGCGGACAAGTCCGTCCGTCGGTCCGAGTGCAATACAACGCACGGTATCATCCCCCAGATGCTGTGCTACTTCAACGATCAGTTCTCCGCCCTTTTTTAAAGGAATACGGATTGCATCATTGATCTCCGGAAGATGTCCTTCCGGAAATTTGATATCGAGCACGGCACTGATCACCTGCGTGATCTTTCCTATTGCTCCTTTATTTTCCATGTTTCTTCTCCTTTATTACGTCACTCTATCGCATTTGCTCCCGCAATAATTTCCGTCAATTCCTGTGTGATAGACCCCTGTCTTGCACGGTTATATTTCAGGGAAAGATCCTCTATCATCTCTTCCGCATTGCTTGTTGCGGAATCCATAGCCTGCATGCGGGCACCGTTTTCACTTGCCACGGCTTCTACCAGTGCCCCATAAAACAGACTTGTCACATATTTTGGAATAATCTGATTCAGAGCCTCCTGTTCGTTTGGCTCATAATTCATAAGAATTTCTCTGGAAGACTTTTCCTCCGAAGGTTCACTTACTTCCACCGGAAGCATACGGATCAGCTGCGCTTCCTGACTAACGGTATTTTTAAAATGCGTATATGCCAGATAGATCTCTCCTATTTTTCCTTCCGCGAAATCGTCGAGCACTCTCTTACAGAGTGCTGCTGCATCCGGATATGTCGGATTTTCCATAATTTCCGAGGCATCTACCTCGATGTGATATCCTTTTCGCTCCAGTATCTCAATTCCTTTTCTGCCAACTGCATAGATCACGACATCCTCTTTGGCAACATCATCACTTTCTGTGATCAGTTTCACCACATTCGCATTATATCCTCCTGCAAGTCCACGATTCGAAGTCAGTACAACGATCGCTTTCTTTTTGGATTCCCCGCTTCTTAAGTATGGATGATCAATATTGCCGCTGTGTGCTAAAATGGAACTTACCGTCCGGTACATATACTGAAAATAGGGATCTGTCTGTTCTGCCCGCCCTTTGGCTTTCTGGAGTTTTACGGTAGAAACAAGTTTCATGGCTTTGGTAATCTGCTGTGTGCTCTGGATACTTCCTTTTCGTCTTTTTATATCCCTCATAGACGCCATGTGTTATCACCCCCTGTTATCATACCTTTACGCCAGGTATTCCTTTTTCGTTTCCTGAATGGCTGCTATCAGTTTCTGCTCTGTCTCCTCATCGATAACCTGGGTTTCTGTAATCTTTCCGGTAATCTCCGGATATCTGGTATCAATAAGTTCGAGTAACGCATCCTGAAAATGCAGAATTTCCTCTACCGGAATGTCCATAAGATACTTTTTCACTGCCGCATAGATGATAACGATCTGTTTTGCAACCGGCATCGGCTGATACTGCGGCTGTTTTAAGATTTCTTTTAATCGTTCTCCCTGTGCCAGTTTCTCACTCGTGTCTGCATCCAGTTCGGAACCGAACTGTGCAAATGCAGCCAATTCCCGGTACTGTGCCAGTTCTGTACGGATAGGCGCCGCAATCTTTTTCATAGCCTTGATCTGTGCGGCTCCTCCTACACGGGAAACGGAAAGTCCTGCATTGATTGCCGGGCGGAAACCTGCATTAAACATCTCCGTCTCCAGATAAATCTGCCCATCTGTGATAGAGATTACATTTGTCGGAATATATGCAGATACATCTCCCGCCTGCGTTTCAATGATCGGTAATGCCGTCAGGGAACCTCCTCCCAGTTTGTCCGACAGACGTGCCGCACGCTCAAGCAGACGTGAATGCAGGTAAAAGACATCACCCGGATAAGCCTCACGGCCCGGTGCACGCTTTAACAGCAGCGACAGGGTCCGGTATGCCATGGCATGTTTGCTCAAATCATCGTAGATAACAAGTACATCTTCGCCATTCTCCATCCACTCTTCGCCGATTGCACAGCCGGAATACGGAGCAAGATACTGCAAAGGCGCAAGTTCACTTGCCGTAGCCGCAACAACGGTTGTATAACTGAAAGCTCCATACTCTTCGAGTGTCTGGACAATATTGGCAACGGTAGAAGCTTTCTGGCCGATTGCCACATAAATACACTTTACCCCCTGCCCTTTCTGATTAATAATGGTATCAATTGCAATCGCGGTCTTTCCGGTCTGACGGTCTCCGATGATCAGTTCCCTCTGTCCTCTTCCGATCGGCACCATGGAATCAATGGCTTTGATACCGGTCTGCAGTGGTGTATCCACTCCCTTTCTGGAAATGACACCGGATGCCACACGTTCTACCGGACGGTATTTATCCGTTGTGATCGGTCCCTTTCCGTCAATCGGCTGTCCGAGCGCATTCACAACACGTCCGAGCAGTGCATTTCCTACCGGCACTTCTACCACACGTCCGGTTGTTTTAACCGTATCTCCCTCATTGATATTGTGCTGACTTCCGAGAAGTACCGCACCGACATTATCTTCCTCCAGGTTCAGTACCATACCGTATACCTCTCCCGGAAATTCTAACAATTCTCCCTGCATCGCATTTTCCAGTCCATGGATACGTGCAATGCCGTCCGCCACCTGAATGACGGTTCCCACATCTGCCACTTCCAGCTGGGAAGCATATCTTTTGATCTGCTCCTTAATGACAGAACTGATTTCTTCTGGTTTTAAATTCATGGAGCGCACTCACCTACTTTCAATTGTATACGTTCTAAGTCTCTTGTCAGATGTTCCAGTCTGGTCCGGACACTGCCGTCCACAACACGGTCCCGGATCCGGATGACCATGCCTCCGATCAGTGCGGGATCCGTGGTATAATGTATCTCAAACTGAACGTACTTTGTCGTGTCGAGCAGCTTTTGTTCCACCGCCTGTTTCTGTTGCGGTGTCAGTTCCATCGCCGATGTGACATAGGCAGTACCTATTTTTTTATACTCTTTGACACGGTCAATAAAATAAGTGAATACCTGATCTGTCTCCTTATAATGCCCTTTTTGTACAAGCATCCTGAGCAGTCCCACCAGTTCATCACCGATACGTCCTTTGAAAATATCCTCGATCAGTCTGACTTTTTCTTCTTTTTCGATTTTGGGATGATTCATCAGGCGGGTCAGTTCTGTATTTTCACGCAGAATCTGTGCAACAGCCTGCGCCTCTTCATATAATTGATCCACCATATGTTCTTCAACCGCCAGCGCAAACAAAGCATCCCCATATGTTTTGGATACTAATTTTGCCATGTCGATTCACCCATTTCTTTTAATGTTTCATCCACAAGTGTGCTCTGAATCTCTGCGGTAATGGAAGATGCCACAACTTTCTGTGCCATCAGGGATGCCACAGTGATCATTTCCTGTTTCATGTCATTCATGGCATGCTTCTTCTCCAGAAGTGCCTCCTCCTGTGCATGTTTTACAATGCGGGCAGCTTCTTCCTTTGCCTCATTGACAATGCGGTTCTGGTTCTTTAACGCCTTTTGTCTGGCATCTGCCAGAATCGTTTCCGCTTCCTTGTCAATTTCTTTTAACTTTGCCTCATACTCCGCTTTCAGCGCTGCTGCTTTTTCTTTGTCGGCACTGGCCTCATCCAGTTCCGATGAAATGTGATCCTGACGGTCTTTTAAAAGTTTCCGCGCGGGATTAAACAGCAGGTAGGACATCAGCATATAAAGGAAAAATACTGCAATTGCCAGCAGGGCAGCATCAAAGAGCAGCTGTGGATTTAAATCAAATAAAAATTCCTGTGCAGCTAACACTCGTTTGCCCCTCCTTTATCCAAGCGGATGTACAAAAAGTAAAAGCAGTGCGACAACAAGACCATACAGACCTGTCGTCTCTGCAACTGCCTGACCTAACAGCATGGTGGACATAATCTGTCCCCTTGCTCCCGGATTACGTCCCACGGCTGCTGCGCCGTGTCCGGCTGCGATACCCTGTCCAATACCAGGTCCGATACCTGCAATAACTGCAAGTCCTGCACCGATAGCCGAACATGCTCTGATTAAATCCTGTCCTGAAATATTCATAGTAAAATCCTCCTTAAATTTAAATACTTGTTTTGATACAAGGAGCAAATCGCATGAGAGTTCCGCTTACGCGGAAGCGATTTGCGTAGGAAATGCATCTTGAGGATGCATTTCAATCTTCTCCACACGCCTGTGACACATAAGTCATTGTGAGCATACAGAATACATACGTCTGGATTGCTCCGGAAAACAGATCAAAATATACGTGCAGTGCTGCCGGCCATGCCGTTGCAATTACCCCAAGCAAACCGTATACCAGTGCCATAATTACGGTTCCTGACAACACATTTGCAAACAGACGCAGCGACAATGAGATCGGTATTGCAATCTCACTGATAATGTTGATCGGCGCCCAGAGTGGAAGCCATGGCGGAAGCGGTGAACACATACCTGTCCATATTTCTTTCAGACTCTGGTGTTTTGCCTTGTTGAAACGGATCATAAAAAATGTGATCAGTGCAAGTGCAAGCGTGGTTCCGTAATCTGCCGTCGGCGGGCGCAAGCCAAACAATCCAGATATGTTACTCATCAGTATAAAAATAAAAATCGTGCTGATATAGTTGACGAATCTGGGTGCCCACTTTCCCATGGTGGAATCCACCATTCCGTCTAATTTTTCTACAATCAGCTCGATTATATTCTGAAAAGTATCCGGTTTTTCGGTGGCATGCTTTAACTTGCGATTGGCAATCACAGCAAAAATAACCATTACTGCCATAACAATCAAAATACATGCGTGGCTGTCGGTGATCCAGACTTCCTGACCAAATACTTTTACTTTAAAAATTCCATGAATCATAAAGTCGATATCCGACGCCAGTAAAATCCCCTCATTCATATAGTCACCTCCTTCCTTTTACTTTCTCCCATAAAGGCTGAAGATATGCTCCAATTTTTAAACCAAGCAGCCCAAGAAAAGCCGCAATCAGGTTTCCCCATTGAAAATACCCAAATAACACGAACAAAATCACCACTACTACATAACGAAGAATTGATTTTGTGACAATTCTTCGCGTCGCATGTGCGGTGTCCCCCATCGTAACAGAATCAAAGATCACAGTTGCAAGATTGATTGCCATCCCCACGGCAACCGCTATGCCAAACCATACCCCGATGGAATATGCAATCCTGTCCTTTACAAACCATACCCCGATCAGTTCTACCATCACCCCATATAATAAAATTGAGACGACCAGCCCCGGTAATGCTTCGTTAATCCTTTTTAACATGGTTTTCTTTCTTTTCCTCCTGCCTGTATAGTTTCCTTACTGTCTTGTAAATATTCGTAAACCCTGCCAAAGCTCCCATAAAGAAAAACGGAATCATTAACCAGTTAATCCCTGTCAGATTTCCCAGCCACACTCCCAGTATACTGCATAAAAAAATCGGCACCAGCATACTGATTCCAAACTGAAAAATGAGTGTTAATGTCTGTATCACGGATCTGTTGTCTTTTTTCATAGCCTTCCTCCGTCCCGATGGATGTATTATACCTCATTATTCGTCGTTTTGTCTATAAAATTCCATAGTTTTTAGAATATTTTATCATTTTCACCAATCATTTTCTTTAGCAGCCAGCTAATCCGATTGACAATCCCAGAGCCTATGGACTATAATAGACGGGATATAAAGCGGAAAGCAAAGTGTGAATATGATGAATACAAAAATAGAACGTGTCAATCCCGAACAGATTGACGAAACAATTATGGAAGAGGCCGGACGTCTGATCGCAGAGGGTGAACTGGTCGCTTTTCCGACAGAAACGGTATACGGTCTTGGCGGAGATGCCCTGCATCCGGAAGCTGCCCGCAAAATCTATGCAGCAAAAGGACGTCCTTCGGACAACCCCCTGATCGTGCACATTGCGGACTTTTCCGATATGGAACGTGTTGCACGTGAAGTTCCGGAGGCTGCCCGCAAACTGGCCGGTGCTTTCTGGCCGGGTCCCCTGACGATGATCGTCTGGAAAAGCGATGCCGTTCCGATGGCAACAACCGGAGGAATGGATACTGTCGCTGTACGGATGCCGAATCACCCGGTTGCACTTGATCTGATACGCAAAAGCGGATGTCTGATCGCTGCGCCAAGTGCCAACACATCCGGTCGTCCGAGTCCGACAGAAGCTTCTCATGTTGCAGAGGATTTATCCGGTCGGATTGCCATGATTTTAGATGGCGGCCCGGTCGGTATCGGCATTGAATCTACCATCATTGATCTGACCGAATCAAAACCTATGGTACTGCGTCCCGGCTACATTACGCCGCAGATGCTTTCCAAGGTGCTTGGCGAAGAGGTTATCATTGATCCGGGCATTATTGCTGCAGATGACACACGCAAACCGAAAGCTCCGGGTATGAAATACAAACATTATGCCCCAAAAGCCGATATGGTAATCGTAGACGGACCATCGGATGCTGTTGTTTCCAAGATCAATGCACTGGTGCACCAAAAGCAGGAGAACGGACAGAAAGTGGCTGTCATTGCCACGGAAGAATCCGGACCTTCTTATCACGCCGATGTCATTCTTTCCATGGGCAGCCGTTTGGATGAGGATGCCATTGCACAGCATCTGTACAGGATTTTGCGAGAATGTGATGAACTGCACGTAGATGCCATTTATTCAGAGAGCTTTCAGACCCCGCGGATCGGACAGGCAATTATGAACCGTCTGCTCAAAGCCGCCGGTCATACCGTAATACATTGCGATTAGGAGTAATCATATGGAGTATAACAAACTGATTTTCGTTGCCCAGACGGGAACCTGTCGCGAGGCAATGGCAGCCGGTATCATGGGAGATTTTACCCTGCGGCATCCGCTGGAGATTTTATCCCGTGGCCTTGTTGTACAGTTTCAGGAGCCGATGAATCAAAAGGCGGAAGCTGTTTTGATCAGCAACGGTATCAATATGGAAAATTATGTTTCCCAGCAGCTGACGGAGGAAGATCTGACAGAAGATGCCCTTGTCATCACCATGGAAGAAATTCACCGGGAACGCATTTTGGAGCAGTTTGAAAATGCGATTCCGGAAAATATACAGGTTCTTACCAAATATGTCGGGGACGAACTGGAAATATTAGATCCATACGGAGGCGCTTTGCCAGCCTATGGACTCTGTTATGAAACGCTGCGCAAATCAATCAAAAAACTTGTGAAAAAATTTAACGAAGAAGAAGGAGCATAAATTTATGGGAAAAGTAGTAGTCATGGATCATCCACTGATCCAGCACAAGATCGGATTAATGAGAAGAACCGAGACCGGCTCTAAGGATTTCCGTACACTTGCAGGCGAAGTTGCAATGTTTGAGTGTTACGAGGCAACCCGTGATCTGGAGTTACAGGATGTGGAGATCGAAACTCCGATCTGTAAGACGACCGTAAAAGAATTAAAAGGAAAAAAATTGGCAGTGGTACCGATTCTGCGTGCCGGACTTGGCATGGTAGACGGTATGCTGGAAATGATTCCTGCTGCAAAAGTCGGACATATCGGTCTCTACCGTGATCCGGAAACTGCAAAGCCAATTGAATATTACTGCAAACTTCCGGCAGACTGTGCCAACCGCGAAGTATTTGTCGTAGATCCGATGTTGGCTACCGGCGGATCAGCCATCGCAGCAATCCAGATGCTGAAAGACAAGGGTGTAAAAAGCATTCGTTTTATGTGCATCATTGCTGCACCGGAAGGTGTAAAAGCACTTACCGATGCTCACCCGGATGTTGATCTTTACATCGGAGCACTTGATGATCATTTAAATGAACATAAATATATTGTTCCGGGTCTGGGAGATGCCGGTGATCGTATCTTTGGAACCAAATAATCATATATTACCATATTCAGGGGGGCAAAAGTCAGTATGGACTTATTGCCCTCTCGTTATTTTACAAAAACCACAAAGGAGGCTAACACATATGAGCACAAAACGACAGGACTACATCAGCTGGGACGAATACTTCATGGGCGTTGCCATGCTCTCCGGTATGCGTTCCAAAGATCCAAACACACAGGTTGGAGCCTGTATTGTCAGTGACAAACACAAAATTCTTTCCATGGGATATAATGGATTTCCAACCGGATGTTCCGATGATGATTTCCCATGGGTACGCGAAGGCGATGACAACAAATACTTTTACTCTACCCACAGTGAATTGAATGCCATTCTCAACTACCGGGGCGGAAGCCTGGAAGGATCAACCATATATGTTACGCTCTTTCCATGCAATGAATGTGCCAAAGCCATTATCCAGTGTGGTATCCGTGAAGTTGTTTACGACAGTGACAAATACGCTTCTACCCCGGGTGTGATCGCATCCAAAAAAATGCTGCGTGCCGCCGGTGTGACACTGCGCCATTATGAACACACGAACCGGGAAGTAAAATTGTCATTGTAAGAGTTGAAAAAATAAATAAAAAAGACAGCTACGAACGCTGCCTTTTTAGGAGAAGGTATTTTTACTATGGGGTATAGCAAAAACTATATATAATGTATTGGGGGGTTTTTACAGTGATTATAGTACCATGGATCTACACAGAAGTGTGCACAAACTTCACAAAAGTTTGGCATCGTTTTTGTGCACTATGTATACAGAAAAAAGGCTCTGCCGGAAAGTTTTTCCCGGCAGAGCCTTTTTCTGTCATTTTGACCATCCAGATCTTTTATGCTTCAAATAATGCTTCAAACTCTTCGCGTGTAATCTTTTCTTTCTCCAGAAGAAGTGCTGCACAGCGGTCAAGCACATCCCGATGCTCGGCAATGATTGTTTTTGCCTTCTCATAAGACTCATCAATGATACGCTTTACTTCCACATCAATGGCAGAGGCAATTCCCTCACTGTAGCTGTGTGCATGTGCCAGATCACGTCCGATAAATACTTCATCGTCATCATCTTTGTAGCAGATCAGGCCGATATTCTCGGACATTCCATACCGTGTCACCATATCGCGCGCCATCTTGGTGGCCTGCTTGATATCCTGGGAGGCACCTGTGGTAATATCATCAAATACCAGTTCCTCTGCAACACGTCCTCCGAGATCTACCACGATCTCCTGCAGCATACGTCCCCTGGAGTTAAACATCTCATCCTTCTCCGGAAGCGGCATGGTATAACCCGCAGCCCCGGCACCGGTTGGGATAATGGATACCGTATGCACCGGTCCCACATCCGGCAGAAGATGAAACAGAAGGGCATGTCCGGATTCATGATATGCTGTAATTTTCTTTTCTTTTTCGGAAATCACGCGGCTGTGTTTCTCCGCACCGATTCCCACTTTGATGAATGCTTTCTGGATATCTGCCTGCTGAATATATGCCCGGCTTTCTTTTGCTGCAAGAATGGCAGCCTCATTCAGCAGATTCTCCAGATCTGCTCCTGTAAATCCCGCAGTCGTCTGTGCGATCTGTTTTAAATCAACGTCATCTCCCAGCGGCTTGTTCTTTGCATGAACCTGAAGAATTTCTTCACGGCCTGCCACATCCGGTCTTCCGACTACAATCTTTCGGTCAAAACGTCCCGGACGCATGATCGCCGGATCAAGAATATCCACACGGTTGGTTGCTGCCATCACGATAATTCCCTGATTAACACCAAATCCATCCATCTCAACAAGCATCTGGTTTAAGGTCTGTTCGCGCTCATCATGACCGCCTCCCATACCTGTACCACGGCGTCTGGCCACAGCATCAATCTCATCGATAAATACGATACACGGTGCATTTTTCTTGGCATCCTCAAACAGATCACGGACACGCGAAGCTCCGACACCGACAAACATTTCTACGAAATCGGAACCGGAAATACTAAAGAACGGTACTCCGGCCTCGCCTGCAACGGCTTTTGCCAGAAGTGTCTTACCGGTTCCCGGAGGTCCGACTAAGAGCACACCTTTCGGAATACGTGCACCAAGGTTTGTATACTTCTTTGGTGCACGCAGAAAGTCCACCAGTTCCTCAAGTTCTTCTTTTTCTTCTTTCAGACCGGCGACATTCTCAAATGTCATATGGTTATCTTCCTCGGTGGAAAGCTTTGCACGGCTTTTTCCAAAATTCATCATTTTGCCGCCGCTGTTGTTTGCTGCCGCATTGTTGCTCATAATCATAAACAGAATGAAGATGGCACCAAAAATAAGAAGATATGGCAGAAGTGTCATAATCCAGCTCTCTGACGGCACATCATCCACAACAAACTGGGTAAAATCCTTTTCTTTTAATTCTTTCTGGATCTCGTTCACATCTGAGGTATACATCCGTTCCGTAGAACCATCTTTCAGTTTGATATTCAGATAACCGGTCGGTACTTCACGGTTCTGCTCTACCCGGATACTGACAACCTTTTCCTCACGGATGGCTTTCCAGAGATTATTCTGTGTGAAATCACTGGTTGTACTGTTGTTGGTAAATGTATACCACAAAATAATCACAAGCAGGATCAGCATCGCATAGACACCAAATCCTCCAAATCGGGGTCTGTTCTTTGTATTCAATGTACTACTCTCCTTTTTTTAATCCGCATCTTCCACGAATCCGATATACGGAAGATTACGGTATCTCTGATCGTAATCAAGACCAAATCCGACTACGAACTTATCCGGTATCACAAATCCGGTATAATCCACCTGCAGGTTTTCTACCACCCGGCGATCCGGTTTATCCAGCAGCGTACAGATCGTAAGAGTTTTTGGATTACGACTCTCAAACAGCTGCATCAGCCGGCTTAATGTATTTCCGGAATCCACAATATCTTCCACAACGATCACGTTCTCTCCTTCAATCGACTGTTCCAGATCCTTCTTGATATTTACGACACCGGAAGAATGGGTCTGTGCTCCATAACTGGATGCTGATATAAAATCGATCGTCATTGGCAGCGCAATCCGCTTTGCAAGTTCTGTTGTGAAAAAGATAGATCCTTTCAGGATACAGACCAGATAAACCGACTCGCCTTTGAAACGTTCCGTGATCTGTGCGCCGATCTCTGCAATCCGCTGATTTAACTGTTCCTCGGTCAGATATACCGATATCTCATGTTTCTTACTGTAATCCATCCTCTTATCCTCCTTCAATGGCTGCTATTACTGGCAGTGATCTCCAGCACCCATCGGGTTGCATCGGAAATCCCTGTGCCATATGCCATACGCCCCCCGACAATCCAGAAGATTTCATCCTCCCCGGCCAGAAGCAGCTGCTCATCTCTATGCGATGCCGGAATCTTTTCATTGACGAAATAATCCTCCAGCTTCTTGTGATGTCCTGCCGCATCCAGCACAAAATAGTCTCCTTTTCGGCGGTTACGTATAGCTAAACTATCTTTTATCTTATCATAATCAAACCATTTCGTATACATTTTTCGTGGAATTTTATCGGTATTCCCATCATACAGAAACTTTTTAAACGAAAATTTCCATTCACCGGCCAGCAGATTTTCCGGCAGCCGGTCCGTATCTATCGGCAGACAGATCTTTTCCGTTTCCTTTCTTTTTCCCATGATTTCGATCACATTGTAAACTCTTGTGGCGGTCAACCCATAGGGCAGTTTTACATATCTTCCGGTCTGTTTTTCCAGAAGGTCCGCCACTGCCTGCAAATGTGCCGCCGTAATATCTTTGCATGCCCCGGCAGCTTTCCAGACAGCTTTGCGGATCAGCCGCATCCGGACAGCCTGCGAAAGCTCTGCCAGCCCGTCCGTATCCAGTTTCACATTTTTCCTCTCCCCGGAAATAAATTTTTTCTCCAGGGAAACCGTCTCTTCTTCCAGATAATCTCTTACCTGCTGTAGCTGTTCCATCGCCGTCTGCATATGCTGTACCGCCTGCGGATTCATCTGTATCAGTTCCGGAAGCACCCTCTTTCGCATCCGGTTTCTGCTGTAGGACTCGTTGGCATTGGTACTGTCCATACAATATTCCTGCCCCCGCTCCTCCAGAAATTGTTCGATCTGTTCCCTGCTGCACTGCAAAAAGGGACGGATATAGATTTCCCCGTTTGTTCCTGTCCGCTGTGGACGCATCCCGCACAGTCCATCCAGTCCGCTTCCCCGGATCAGCTGAAACAGCATGGTCTCCGCATTGTCTTCCATATGATGCGCCAGTGCGATCCGGACGTTTCTGTCCTGCCCGGCTGCATCCGCAAACACCTGATATCGCAGAATTCGTGCCGCCTCTTCTTCTCCCAGATGATGTATTTTGGCATAACGTGGAACATCAACATTCCGGATATGACAGACAATCCCCCGTTGTTTACAGAGCTGTTCCACAAACACCGCATCATTTTTACTCTCTTCTCCACGAATTCCATGCTCCACGTGGATAACCTCAAGTGAAAAATTCATTTTCGTGGAAAGTTCATACAGAATCAGGCACAGACAGACAGAGTCCGCACCGCCGGACACTCCAACGAGTACCCTGCCTCCCTCCGGCACCATATTCCACTTTCTCATAAATTTTTCTACCTGTACGATCATTATTTCTCCCAGATTCCGCTTACCACTATTGTCATATCATCCGGTGCATGTCCTCCTGTAAAAAGCATCACATGTTCCATCAGCTTTTCAGCAAAAGTACCTGCATTCTCTGTTTTTATCTCTTTTATCATTTCCGCGAGCTTTTCTTCCGGATTTTTCACATGTAGATATTCTAACACACCATCCGTAACCATGACAAGGAAATCCCCATGTGTGAGCTTTCTGTGGATGACATCCCCGGTACAGGACGCATCGACTCCCGCCGGAAGTGTGGACGCCCGCAGGCACTCCACCCGCTCTTTATGTTTCAGAAAAGATGCTGCTGCACCGATTTTGGTAATCGTCATCTGCCCACTGTACAGATCCAGATCCATGAAATCCAGTGTAGAGTAAGACTCACGATCTCCCTGCAGAACCATTGCCGAATTCATCATGCGGATAGCCGTCTCCTGAGGAAATCCTGCTTCCATAAATTTCTGCATCAGCTCTACCACCATATCGCTCTCCCGGAATGCAGACGGTCCGCTTCCCATACCATCGGAGACACATACATGATAATGCCCATTTTCCATCGAAAACAGAGAAAAATTATCTCCACTGACACTCGATCCCTCTTCTTTTTCCGAAGCAACCCCGGATAATGCATAAAAGCAGGTATCTTCATACGCTGTAATCATAACCGGTTCCTGTGTCAGTATGGATCTGGTATCCTCTTTCAGCCGGACCGCCATGCCTGAAGCACGCTCGAGCGCTTTTCGATAATTTTTAACAGGAATTCCGCCTCCCCACTTACTTGCCACCAAAGCGGTCACCATGCGCCGCTTTTCTTTGTCCTCATAAACATGTATCTGTTTTACATCCAGTCCCCGTTCCCTTGTCTCAAACGCAATTTTTGCCAGCAGAACACGCTCTGTCCGGTCCATACACCGGATTCCCTGATCCCAGTCCTGCAAAGCATCCGCCATCGCATCCAGCTGATCCGCGATTACCTTGCGGTTCTCCTGCAGGCGGTGATACCATGCCTCATTGAGTTCCATACGGGAAAAAGCCCAGATTGCCTCTTCCACCATCCCGGAATAACGCGGACACTCTTCCATAAAATTCTGACTTAAAATTTCTTCTTTGGTACTGTGTTGTGCAACTGCCTGCAGCATCCGGCGGATTTTTATCCAGAAATCCGGTTTCTGCTGCTCTAAACACACGACACATCCATCGCAGTCCGCACACAGCTTTCCGGTAATCTCCTGGGCAAGAATATCCAGATGGTCCTGCTGTTTTGGCTTTTGCCTGCCGTCCATCGCGGCAAATGCCACGGAAAGCTCGTCAACTGCCTCTGCAAATGCATGAATCCGCCCCTGAGGGTCCATTCCAACCATCGTTTCCACGCCTTCCTCTTCCACCCGGTTCTTATGTCTCTCCCGGAAAATCTGACTGCCCATTCCGATTCCATAATGGAACAATACTGCCAGTGCAAACACGATCACACCTTCGCTGATGCCAAGGATCAATGCCTTTTTCTCCATATTCAGAATCAGAAGTCCCGATGTATTCATCGCGATCGTTGTAATTCCCGCAATCATTCCTGCCGTCCATCCGCTGCAGCGCCTGTTTGCCCATATATAAAACCGGATTGCGATTCCCAGTACAAAAAGAATAAACAGATATTTTACAATCGCAGCCACCGGCATGCACCAGCCCATTCCCACAACCAGTCCTATGTATAGCAGAAAATTTCTCTTTTTATCCAGACAGCATGCCGTGTAAAATGCCGGCACCACCGGATAATATCCCATGATACATAACATACTTGCCGCCAGCCCGAATACTGCATAGATCATTTTTCCGATCAGCGATCCTATCCCCATTGTTTTCCATTGTCCTGTACGCATGATACACCTCCAAAAAATTGTTTTCGAGGGACAAGTATACACAGACAATGACGCATATTCTGTCAGATTTTCTGTGGTTTTCAAAAAAGTTTTCGCTCAAATCTTCCATCAATGCATTAAAGAAAAAGAAGAACCTGTTCAAACAGATTCTTCTTTTCTACTTCTTTTCCTTGAAGATGATTTCATTCTTATAAGTCAGTCCAAGCTTGCTTTTTGCCACATCTTCAATATATTGTGAGGATTTCATATACGTCTCAAGATCATCTATCTCCGTAGATCTCTCGGTTTCTTCCTCATACTGCTGTTGTAATTCTTTTTCTTTTGCCGCATATTCCGCATCTTTTGCACGTATCCTGCAGATCTGAACCGTCATGACAACCAAAAATGCAAGCACAATGATCATGATTCCTGCAGTACCGCTTCCACGGCGACGCTTTTTAGTTTTTCTCATGTTCTTTCTCCGATTCTTCAGGCTTCTTTCTTTTACGAAGCTTATTTAACTTTATTGTAGTCATTTCCCGGAACTTTTTCAACCTCTTTTTCAGATAATGAATCTTTTCCGTCAGATACCGCATAACAAACCGACTGCAGAAACTGTAATAAATCCACGCTCCCAGAAGGCTTCCCAGGAGTACATAGCCCCGGATTTTTCCATTATTTACCTGACATAGATGCAGAAAAAAACAAAGCGAAATGACCATCCAGTATACCAGATCCTCTAAGGAAATCATAAAGATCCCATGCGGAAAAATTCTACGAACTACACGGATTCCGTCATATGCCGCAAATGCTATCATCCCAAACAGAAAAAAATGTACAAAAATCCTGCCCTCTTCCACTTAACCGAACCACTTTCCAAAGACACCCCGGCCAGGTGTTCCGGAATATTGAAGCATATCCACGGTTCCATCAATTTCCACTTCTTTTTTCTGCAGGTCCAGCCGGTTTACGTGAAGTTCTTTTCCCTTAATCGTCAACCGTCCGAGTTCTGTGTCAAGGATAATCTCATTTGCATCAAAATTTACAACATCCGTTACACCGGTAAAACTTCCGCTTTTCCGGTTCTGCAGGATCAGCTTATGCTGCCCTGTGCTGTTTGACTGTCCTCTTTCTTCCATACAAGCGCCCTCCTGTTAAAGAGTATGCGCCACACTTCTAGGATATGTATTCAAACAGATCTTTCGCCTGTTCTTTTTTGGTCGTATCCTGAATATCCGTAACACGCACTTTTACGGATTTCTGTCCAAACAGAATTTCTATTTCGTCTCCGACTTTTACATTGGTGGATGCCTTGGCAGGTTTTCCGTTTACCATAACACGTCCTGCATCACAGGCTTCATTGGCGACCGTTCTTCGCTTGATCAGGCGTGATACTTTTAAAAATTTATCTAATCTCATATTATTTCTCCTTATAACAGAAAAGAGAGCGTCCAATGACGCTCTCCCACATATTCCACCAGAATTAGTTCAGGGAATCCTTTAAAGCCTTACCTGCTTTAAACTTCGGTGCCTTAGAAGCTGGGATTGTGATTTCCTGCTTTGTCTGTGGGTTTCTTCCAACTCTTGCTGCTCTCTCAGAAACCTCGAAAGTACCGAATCCAACTAACTGGATCTTCTCACCCTTCTTCAGCTCCTCAGCAACAACATCTGTGAATGCCTTAACTGCTGCTTCAGCGTCTTTCTTTGAAATCTCTGCCTTCTCAGCTACTGCTGCAACTAACTCTGCTTTGTTCATGTTAAAATTCCTCCTATGGATTCCTATATTATATAATTCGAGTTCCTTCTCTCAAATTACTTACAAATCTATTTATACTTGTTTTCCATCCTTTTGTCAAGGAAAAATGCGATATTTTCGGGCTTTTGGGCACTTAAAAACAACCAAAATTCTGTCCGGAAAACCGTCATTTTGACACAAGCGAACTGGAGGATGTCATACTGGAAATCAGATCCTTGAGTGTATCAAGCTCTTCCTGCCGGTTCTTGTACTCGCTCTGACTGCCGGAACTCTCCTGGGAACTGCTCTGGCTGCTGCTTTCTGAGCTGCTCTGGCTGCTCCCCTTGGCACTGCTGTGGCTGCTGCTTTCTGAACTGCTCTGACTGCTGCCTGTCTCACTGGAATCTTCATCCGCAAGATTGATAACAATTGTCGATTTCTCCGAGTTGACATATAAGTTCCGCTTCCAGGTATCATAATCCGAAGAATATACCGTAATTGTATGGCTTCCATAGGTTAATTTCACCGGCTTCTCATAGTCCGTTTCTTTTCCGTCAATTGACAGCACCGCATCTTTTGCATCGATGACAAACTGCACCTTTCCGTAAGACGGTCCTTCGCCTTTTAAGGTGTCAAGATCCACATTTGTAGTCTCGCCACGCGTAATCGTCACTTCCGTACTGCCGCCCCATCCGTCATTGGCTACGCGAAGTTCATAGGTTCCTTCCGGCACCTGAATCTCCATATCCGGTGTAATTTCCGCAAAAATCTTTGTGCCCAGCTGCAAAAAACTTTCTTCAAACAGTTTGGTGTTGGACAGTGCAAGCGTTCCCTGTGCGGTTGTCACACGCACCGCAAGAATGTTTTTATCCCTGCCGACAACGCTTAACGTATCCCCATCCGACAAATCCGTCATCTGGATTCTTTTATCCCCGGAAAACACAATCGTGTCATCCGTATAGCGATATTTTCCATCTCCGATCTTTAGCATGTCCAGATCCGGATTTACCGAAAACCGGGTGATATTGTCGTATACCCATGCCTGATCCGAAATCCGGGCTTCCGTGAGGATTCCTTCGCTGTCTACATCCCCGATGGTCACAAGCAGACCGGGTTCAAAACTTGTCACAGGTGTCCGGTTTCCGTATTTGTCATAAAAACGGGTGCCTGTTCCGTAATAATACCGGTATTCCATTCCATCCGCATACCGGTACAGCTGGAGACTTTCCTGAATCTGATCGACTGCGGTCAGCAGAAACTCTTCGGACTTTTCCGTTTCCGTGGAATTCTCCTGTGTTTCCTGTGTATTCCGGTCTGCGATGGAATGATGAAAATAGGTAACTCCGTCATCTGTCGTCTCCTCCTGCTGTCCACATGCCACAAGCAGGCACAGCCAAAAAAGCAGACTCAAATATGTAATTGTTTTTTTAATTCTGTCTCTTCTCATATCCTTAGTATAGCTCATTCTTCACAGAAAAGAAAACAAATTTTCCAGAAAATGTTCCCTTGCCGGCTCCGCTGCAATCAGCCGGTTTAATTTTTCAATATCTCTGCCGGATACCCATGCTTTATGCGAGTTACTGTAGTGATTGGATACTTTCCAGAATTTCTCTGGAAACAGAAGCAGCACATGCAGCAGCTGTTTTTCTTCCTTGCACAATTTTCTCTGCTTTTCATAGGCTTCCAGAATATGTTTTCCCATGTCCGTACTCCAACTGTTTTTTTCCAGAATCTTACGCAGATAGTTTGCCAGATCCACCATCTGTTCTCCATAAAACAGATTTTCATAATTTACGAGCCGGACCCCCTGTGCTGTACGAAGCATATTATGCTGGTTACAATCCCCGTGACAAAACCCCCTGGTTCTCCCCTGGTCTTTTCGCTCCTGCAGCATCCCGACCGCTTCTTTCGCCTGTGCGATATAATGCGTATACTGTTCCCAGAATGACCGCTCAAACTCGTTTCGGGTTTTTCTTGACTGCACAAAATTTTTTACCAGGATCAGTTCCCGGTAATGCCGGTAATAGAGCACTGCCGGTTCATTCTTTGTATTTTTCATAAAATCCGGAATTTCCGTAACACAGGATGAAACACAGCAATGAAACCCTGCCAGCGCCTGGGCACCGGCAGCTACATCTTTCTCCCGACCTGTCTGGCATTCATTTCCCTCTACCAGATCTTTCAGCCAGAAACGCATGCCACTTTCATCCGTTACCACACACTGCCCGTCTTTTGTCAGACTGACCTGTTCCACCGGATATCCCTTTTCCTGCATGCTGCATAATATTTCGCGCACAAATTTTGCGCGTTCTGCAGATCCCCGAAACGGTGCAAGTACTTTTTTCCCCTGATCCGTCTCACAGCAAAACACACCTCTGCCTTTCGTGATTTGTTTTATTTCTATGTCATATTGCTCCAACATTGCTTCCGGCTGATAATACAAAATGAAACCCCTCCCACATGACTTGAATCTATTTTCATCATATGGAAAGGGTGTCTTATTTATTCCTGTTTTGTCTGTTGCAATTGCAAAGCAAGTGCAAGCAGCGTCTCTTTATTATTCAGTTGCGGTTCATCAAGAACCTGTTCATACAGCGCCTGCAACACTTCTCCCATTTCTTTGCCCGTTTTCATTCCCTGTGCAATCAGATCCCTGCCGTTTATGGCAAGATCCTTTTTCTGCACACACTGGTGTTCTTTTAATATCTCACGATAAGTTTCTTCGTAGGCATCAATATAGGAAAGCTTTTTCTGCCGCTCATACATGCTCTGCGCCAATGTATCTGCACGCTTTACCGCAAACAGAGCCTCCATATTTTCCACTCCGATCCTGCTGATCGCACGGCGCACATTGCGCGGTGTCACGGCCGGACGGTCATCATGATAGCGCACGAGCAGGCATACGCGTTTTATTGTTTCGTTGTCAAACTTCAACCGCCGCAAAATAACCCGTGCCCTTTCCGCACCTTCCGCCGGATGTCCTTTAAAATGATTCTGCCCTTTTTCATCTGTCGTTACACACACCGGTTTGGCCACATCATGAAGCAGCATGGTCAGGCGCAGAATCCGGTCCTGTTGGACTTCCTGCATGGCATGAATGGTATGTTCCCCCACACTGTAACAATGATGTTTCGTAATCTGCGGGGTTTCCATCATCCTGTCAAACTCCGGGAGAAATACTCTGGAAAGTCCCAGCTCATATACCGTACGCATCTCCTCCGGATGTGCAGAGGTGAGCAATTTCACCATTTCGGTCTGGATTCTCTCCGCACTGACTTTCTGTAAATTGTCTGCCAGATCTGCCACAGCCTGTCTGGTTTTCTCCTCAATGGAAAATCCAAGCTGTGCGGCAAAACGCACGGCGCGCAGCATACGCAGCGCATCCTCTCCAAACCGGTCATGTGGTATCCCCACACAACGGATCACGTGCCGTTTGAGATCCCCCATCCCGTCAAATGCATCCACCAGTCCTGCGGTATCATTATATGCCATGGCATTGATCGTAAAATCCCGGCGTTTTAAATCCTCTACCAGATTTCCCGTAAAAGTCACTGTCTTCGGATGTCTGGCATCTTCATATTCCCCATCGATCCGGTAAGTTGTCACTTCATACCCCGTATGATCCAGCATAACCGTAACGGTTCCATGTGCAATGCCCGTATCAATCGTATGGGAAAACAGCGATTTCACCACCTGCGGTTTCGCGGAAGTTGTAATGTCCCAGTCCTGTGGGCTGCGTCCTAAAAGTGTATCTCTGACACATCCACCCACGGCATAGGCATCATACCCCTCCTGCTGAAGTCTGTGTATAATTTGCTTTACGTGTTCTGGTAATTGAATTTTCATAAAAATGCGTAGTGTCCTTTTTCCCCTGTTTTGACTTTATATAAAATCTCATCTGCGCTACGGATTAATTCATTAATATCTTCCTCTTTTCTCACATCCCCTGCGCTTGCAATTCCGATGGAACAGGTAATCCGCGATTTTTCGGTCGTCGTGATCGCATGGCCGAGATAATTTTCAATCTGCCGCTGGAATCCCTGCGTGGAATTGATTTTCTCATAGATTCCTTTTGCGATCTGTTCAAGGATTTCCCGGTCATCGGTATTTAAGATCATAATAAATTCATCCCCGCCATATCTGGCGACAAATCCTCTTCCTTTTACCGCCTTGCGGAAAATCTTTGCCATTTCCTTTAAGATCAGATCCCCGACGTCATGTCCGAATGTATCATTATAATGCTTGAAATTGTCCAGATCAATAAACATCAGACCGACATGATGTGTCTTTTCTGACACACGGTAACACTCAATCATCTGCCGAATCTCTTCGTACATACCGGCACGGTTATAAATACCGGTAAGCATGTCCGTAACCGCAGCTTCCTGCAGCTTGCGGTTCATCATATAAATCTTGTCGTTCGCCTCCATGCGATTAATAGAATACTCCATCTCCCGAAAAAGCAGGGAATAGATTCTCAGGTCATCCTCGTTGAGCATGTAGCGTTCGATCGAACCATGCCAGTTATCCTTCATGCGGACATATGTGATCAGAAGGCTGGTCAGCTTTCCGTTTTTGAGAAACGGTGCTGCCACAAACGAACATACATCATCTATTCCGAAATAACCGATCGTATCCTGATGTTCCAGAAAACTGTCGCTGATCTTTGATACCGCAAACCCCTGTGGATATTCCAGCATGGTATTTCCGATCGCCGCAATGTCCGCTTCCGTCATCTCACATTTGGTATCGTTATAAAGTACATGGGCACCATCTTCATGGTAACAGATATACAATGCACAATCCAGGCTGAAATGATTCATAAACGTATTGAACGCATTCTGTACCATACCCTCTACGTTGCTTCCGTTCACATCAATCAGTTTCTGCCATGTGGAAATAAACTCCATCTGTCTCCGGGACGTTGCATAATCCTGTAAAAGGCCTTCCTGTTTGATCAGGGCTTCAATTTCTTCCTCCCGCACGGCACACGTTTGCGGATGCTCTCCCAGATCAATTTCCTTCAGGAGATTCATGGGAAGCAGCCGTGCCGCCTGGGAATTAATCTCCTCATGCTGCAAAAGCGTTGCGCGTTCCATCTGGCAGCGCTCACTGCGCCCCATTTCCTCAAACAGCTTCATTCTCTCTTTCCGGAATAAACGATAACTGAAAAACTCATTTCCCTCTGCCTGAAGCAGGAAACGCTCTGCCTGTTCAAAACTGACCAGTACCTCTTCCTTCTTTCCATCCATGCGGTTAAGCATTGCCATGGAAAATGTGTATAGAAACATATCCTCATCACACTTGGCATAGTCATGGATGATTTCCTCGTTTTCATTTTCTTTTTCTTTCTCAATAATATAATTCAGGAACTGCCGGCAGTTAAGCAAGTAACGTTCACAGTTAAACCGGTCTTTCTGCATGATGCTCACAAGTGCTAAAAGACCATATAATTTTGACAGATTACATACACGCAGACTGTTAAGATGCAGTTTTTCTATTACCTTCATCGCCATCAGCAGATCATGTTCCGCCTTCGCATAGTTCTCCTGCATAATATAATTCAGTGCACGGTTGTAAAACACTTCCGCAATATCCTCCGGAAGACGCAAATGGTAAAACACCTCAATGGCACGGTTATAATAATGCTCCGCAAGCCGGTTTTTTCCCATGGCACTCAGATTATATCCGATGCCGGACAGAATTCTGCCCTCATAAACATCATCCCTTGATTTCATGAACTGGTATGTACGCACGGAATACAGCATGGCAATCTCATTCATACCATTCGTTGATGCAAGCATAATGTTTTTCTGATATGCATCATATACCAGCTGCTCATTTCCAATCTCTTTTGCCAGTGCCACCCCTTTACTGAAATATAAAAGAGATGCCTCGGAACGGTAGGCCCTTGCAACCATCTCCGGCCGATTATCATATGCATAAATATAAATATGTGCCAGATGATTCCGGTAATTGTTCTGCATCAGCTTTTCAATCAGCCCTTCATGAATCGGGATATCCTGTATACAGAAAAAAATATTGTACCAGCCGGACATACGCGCCATAACAGACAAGAGTTCCGCCTTGAATATCTGTTTCTCATTCCCACTTTTTTGTGCTTCCTCCCGGGCATACTGTGCATACATTTCCGCCTGTTGCAGTTTGCCCTGATACATCAGGCACGTTCCCTTTAAAAAGGAACATTCACTGCGGTAAAACAGATCTTTCCGAACGGATGGCAGACGCATTGCTGAATCAACCATCTCCAGTGCCTTAGAAAGCTCTGCACGCAAAATAGCGGTACGGGTATACAATAGATAAAATTCCCGCAGGGTTATATCATCCACAAAAATATCTTCAAATTTAAGTTTATATTCAAGTTTCTGCAAGTACCATTTTGCCTGGTCACAATCCAGAAACGTAATGATTGTCTCTACCTTTGCAAGCATGTGGCTGTAATTTTTCTCTTCTGCCACATCCTCCGCATTCTCCCGGTTTCTGTGTTTCCCGGAACTTCCAATATGATAAATCTGGCTGCTGTCTTCAAGTTTTTCCACGATTGCATCCCACATGTTGACGGCCATATCCAGCCGCGGCTGCATTTCGTTTACTCCAAGCACAATCCCGATTTCCGTACACGGTTCTGTCAGCAGCCGGTAAATAAGTTCCATGGAACTGCGTCCTGCCAGCTGGAAACGGTTAATTACAATCATAATCGGCCGGTATTCCGTGAGTTTTTTCAGCATGGCAACGATGGCTTCTGTCATGCGCCGCTGCTCATATTCCACTTCATTTAACAGCACCCCTTCTTCCCTTTTGCAGATACCATCTTCATAGTACCCTAAAAACAAAGACCGGTGCAGTTCATAAGTTCCGCATTCGCGCAAAAAAGCTTCAAAATCTCCCTTTACAAATTTGCGGAACATGTCACAGATAATGTCCAGAAAAGGCGCATATGCCCCGGACAATGTCTCATATTGCAGTTCACAACAGGCAAAAAAAACGTTATCGTCTTCCTGATAACGTTTTTTATTCTCCAGCCCGGACACAGAAAAGTCATTGTTATAGCTTGCCATAACAATGTTCTTTTCTGCGGTTCCGATTCTGTGATATACCTGTTCTATAACACCATTAAAATACTTTTCAATCATGGCTCCAACCCCCTCTTTGAAATCCATAATCCCGTCTGATTTTTAATATGCCTTGCCCCAATATACCAGCTTATGTGCCGGTTTTCCACAGCATACACAAACATCTGAAATCTGTTCCTGATCATTAAACGGCATACAGCGTGAGGTTACTGCCAGATCTTCTTTGATCTTGTCCTCACATGCCTGATCTCCGCACCACATACCACGGATGAATCCCGGTTTATTTTCTGCAATATCCTTAAATTCTTCGTAATTATGTGCATCCCAGATATGTGCATCACGATGTGCCTTTGCACGCGCAAACATATCTTTCTGAACGGTCTCTAACAGTTCCGGAATCTTTGTCTCGATCTCATCCAGGGAAACCTCAATTTTCTCTCTGGTATCTCTGCGGACAACCACACATTTATTTGCCGCAATATCTTTCGGTCCCAGTTCCACACGAAGCGGAATTCCACGCATCTCCTGCTCAGAGAATTTCCATCCCGGACTCTTATCGGAATCGTCCAGTTTTGCACGGCAGACTTTTCCCAGACGCTCACGCACTTCGTTTGCCTTATCCAATACGCCATCCTTCTGCATCTGGATCGGGATAACCATTACCTGTGTCGGTGCTACCTTAGGTGGCAGAACCAGACCATCATTGTCGCCGTGAACCATGATGATGGCTCCGATCAGACGTGTTGTCATTCCCCACGAAGTCTGGTGTACATACTGTAATTTATTCTGTTTATCGGTATACTGGATACCAAATGCCTTTGCAAATCCATCTCCGAAGTTGTGACTGGTTCCGGACTGCAGGGCTTTTCCATCATGCATCAGTGCCTCGATGGTATAGGTGTCTTCCGCACCGGCAAATTTTTCTTTTTCTGTCTTCTGTCCGCGGACAACCGGCATGGCAAGGAACTCTTCACAGAAATCTGCATACAGATTCAGCATCTGGATGGTACGTGCCTGTGCCTCCTCTGCGGTTGCATGCGCTGTATGCCCCTCCTGCCACAGGAATTCTCTGGAACGCAGAAACGGACGGGTTTCCTTTTCCCAGCGTACTACGGAACACCACTGGTTGTACACCTTTGGCAGATCACGGTAAGACTGGATCAGATTTTTATAAAAATCGCAGAACAGTGTCTCAGAAGTAGGTCTGACGCACAGACGCTCCGGTAGCTGATTGAGTCCGCCGTAAGTCACCCATGCGACTTCCGGTGCAAATCCTTCCACATGATCCTTCTCTTTTTCCAGAAGGCTCTCCGGAATAAACATCGGCATATATACATTCTCTACGCCTGTTTCTTTGAATCTGCGGTCTAATTCATGCTGTATATTTTCCCAGATAGCATACCCATCGGGCTTGATGATCATGCAGCCCTTTACTGCGGAGTAATCGATCAGCTCTGCTTTCTTTACGACGTCGGTATACCATTGTGCAAAATCTTCCTCCATGGAAGTAATGGCTTCAACAAGTTTCTTCTCTTTCGCCATGTCTTTCTCCTTTTCTGCGACCACTGTGCGGTCATTTTTTACGTTATACTCGTGTAAGAGTTTTCCTTTTCTGCCCACAAAACACGCAGAAAAGCCCGAATATATAATATGACGAACACAGCCGATTGTCAAGGTTGAGCAGAGCATCCCACCTATTCTAAAATGCGATTCCGAAATTTCTCGGTTTTATATCATACGTCATCGTTTTTCCGCTGACCGGATGTATAAAATCGATATGATAACTGCACAATTCCGGCATACCGCCTGCAGCATTCCCATACTTATGATCCCCGCAGATGGGCGTTCCGAGATGTGCCAGCTGCACACGGATCTGATGATGTCGTCCGGTATGCAGCGTGATATCCAGCAACGCTGTTTTTTCTTCTTCCTTTATGACACGGTAATCCAGTAAGGCTTCTTGCACCCCGTTTTTACTATTTACATTCTTCTGCTCCTTCCGTGGCTGCTCCACCACACAGGATTTATTCTCTTTCCGGTCAAACAGCATCCAGTCCCGCAGCGTTCCCTCTGTGGCATGACCGGTAGCTTCCGCAAAAGTTTTTCCTTCCGTAAGCTGTACTCTGGCATAATATTTTTTCCCGAAGGAATGGTCTTTCATCTGTGCCGACAATTTTGCTGCCGCCTGTTTTGTTTTTGCAAACACCATCACGCCTTCCACGGGCTGGTCCAGCCGATGGACTACACCGATAAACGGCTGTCCGGTTCCTTCCTGTGCTATGTGATTTAAAAGTATGCTGACCATGTCTTTTTGTCCCAGTTTTTTTGTCTGCGTTGCAATGCCTGCCGGTTTGTAACAGACGATCAGCTGTGCATCTTCGTATAAAATTTCCGGTTGTGTCATGATTTGTTTTTCCTTATGTTTTCTTTATCTTTATGTCCCGCCCATCTATACTGTTGGGACATATACATTTTTTCCTTGCTTCTATGTCCCTCCTGTTCATACAATCAGGATTTATAACCGGGAATAATGATTTCCCGTGCATGTTCCACCTGCTCTTTGGTCGGCGGCTCCACATCTTCCAGTGCATAAGGAATCCCAAGTTCTTTCCATTTAAATACCCCCAGCGTGTGATATGGCAAAATTTCCACACGTTCCACGGTTTTTAACGTATCAATAAATGCACGGAGCCTGTGTAACTGCCCATCATCATCGGTAATGCCCGGCACAAGCACGTGTCGGATCCACATCGCTTTACCGTGATCCGACAGACAGGTTGCCATATCCAGAATATTCTTATTCGTCTGGCCGGTCAGTTGTTTATGCTCGTCCTCATCCATTTCCTTTATGTCGAGCATAAACAGATCCGTCACTTCCATCAGTTTTTCAAACTTAGAATAGAATGGTTCCTCACGGGTAAACGGATTGCCCGATGTATCCAGACAGGTATTGACACCTTTTTCTTTGGCAAGCGTAAACAATTCTGTGACAAAATCAATCTGCAACAGTGCTTCTCCGCCGCTTACGGTAATACCTCCCTTTTTGCCCCAGTATCTTTTATACCGCAGCGCCTGTTGTAAAATTTCTTCTGCGCTTTTCATTTCCCCTTCGGTTTTTGCCCATGTATCGGGATTATGACAGTATTTGCAGCGCATATTGCAGCCCTTTAAAAAAATCAGATAGCGTACACCCGGACCGTCTGCAGAACCGAATGTTTCTATAGAATGGATATTTCCTAACATAATTTTTACCTCATTTCTTCGACTGGATTTTATGTTACACGCATTTCTATCTATGTCTGGGTGTTTCTTAAAATCTATATGCTTTTTATGATAGCATGGTTTTGGATATTGTGCCATTAGTTTAAGCTGTTTTTAATACATCAACTATAAATGAGCAAATACGCAAAAATATAAAGAGGCAACAGGTAAAAACCTGTCACCTCTTTAAATTGGACATATCCAAAGCTTTGCTGCTCTCCGATTTATTTTACATATGATCGTGGCAGGTACGTGCGATAACATCCATCTGCTGCTCTTTGGTCAGATCAATGAACTTCACAGCGTAACCGGATACACGGATGGTAAAGTTTGCGTACTCTTCTTTCTCCGGATGCTCCATAGCGTCGATAAGCTTCTCCTTGCCAAACACGTTAACATTGAGGTGATGCGCACCCTGGTCAAAATATCCGTCCATAACGTTTACAAGGTTCTCAATACGCTCGCCTTCTTCATTTCCAAGTGCACCAGGGTTGATGGTCTGGGTATTGGAAATTCCGTCAAGTGCCCACTCATACGGGATCTTTGTCAGAGAGTTCAGGGAAGCAAGAAGTCCGCTCTTCTCTGCGCCGTAGCTTGGGTTAGCTCCCGGTGAAAGTGGCTCGCCAGCCTTACGTCCGTCTGGCATTGCTCCTGTAGCTTTACCATATACAACGTTGGAAGTAATGGTAAGGATAGAAGTTGTAGGCTCAGAATCACGGTAAGTGTGATGCTTCTTTAACTTATCCATGAATGTCTGTAACAGCCATACTCCGATATCATCGGCACGGTCATCATCGTTACCGTATCTTGGGAAGTCTCCCTCGATCTCGAAGTCTTTTGCAATTCCGTTCTCGTCACGGATAGCTTTAACCTTTGCGTACTTGATTGCGGAAAGGGAATCGATTACGTGTGAGAAACCTGCAATACCGGTTGCGAACGTTCTCTTCAGATCAGTATCCATCAGAGAAAGTTCTGCTGCTTCATAGTAATATTTGTCATGCATATACTGGATCAGGTTTAAGGTATTTACATAAATATCTACTAACCAGTCCATCATCTTATCGTACTTCTCCATGACTTCATCATAATCAAGGTACTCAGATGTAATTGGCTTGTAATCCGGTCCTACCTGCTGGCCGGTCTTCTCATCCACACCACCGTTGATTGCATACAGGAGACACTTTGCAAGGTTTGCACGGGCACCGAAGAACTGCATTTCCTTACCTGTCTGTGTAGCAGATACACAGCAGCAGATGGCATAATCATCGCCCCATACCGGTTTCATAGCGTCATCGTTCTCATACTGGATGGAACTTGTATCAATAGAGATACGTGCTGCATAATCCTTGAATGCTTCCGGAAGTCTGGAAGAATATAATACGGTAAGGTTTGGCTCCGGAGCCGGTCCCATGTTCTCTAATGTATGCAGGAAACGGAAGTCGGACTTTGTAACCATGGAACGTCCGTCTACGCCTGTACCCGCAACGTCAAGTGTTGCCCAGACCGGATCACCTGAGAACAGCTGGTTGTAAGAAGGAATACGTGCGAATTTTACCATGCGAAGCTTCATGGTAAAGTGGTCAACCAATTCCTGTACTTCCTGCTCTGTGATGATGCCTTTCTTTAAGTCTCTCTCGAAGTAGATATCCAGGAATGTGGAAACACGACCAACGGACATTGCTGCACCGTTCTGTGTCTTGATTGCTGCAAGGTATCCAAAGTATAACCACTGTACGGCTTCCTTTGCGTTTGTTGCAGGTCTGGAAATATCGTATCCGTAGATCTCTGCAAGCTTCTTCATATCCTCTAAACACTTGATCTGCTCGGCGATCTCTTCTCTTAAACGGATCACATTGTCTGTCATCTCACCACAGCCACAGTTTGCCTTATCTTTCTTCTTCTCCTCGATGAGGTGGTCGATACCGTATAAAGCAACACGGCGGTAATCACCAACAATACGTCCGCGTCCGTATGTATCCGGCAGACCTGTTAAGATCTTATTGTGACGTACTTTCATCATCTCCGGTGTGTAAGCATCGAATACGGCTGTGTTGTGTGTCTTGTGATACTTGGTAAAAATCTCCTTTAATTGGTCACTTACCTGATATCCGTATGTCTCACATGCCTGAACAGCCATCTTGATTCCACCGTAAGGCATGAATGCACGCTTTAACGGCTTGTCTGTCTGTAAACCTACAATTGTCTCTAAATCCTTTAAAGATTCATCAATATATCCCGGACCATAAGCTGTAATACCGGTTACAACCTCGGTCTCCATATCGAGGACTCCGCCCTTTGCGCGCTCTTCCTTCTGCAGTTTCTGCAGTGCTCCCCAAAGTTTATTGGTAGCCTCTGTAGGTTCTGCAAGGAAATCCTCGTTACCATCATATGGTGTGTAGTTATCCTGAATGAACTGGCGGACATTAATCTCTTCTTTCCAAAGACGTCCTTCGAATCCATCCCACTCTTTCATTTCTAACATGGTGATCCTCCTTCTCTTATTGGTTAGTATTCTCTAATCATTGATAGATTACACTAACGTTCATCATTTTGTCAATACCCACGCATGTCTTTATTTTCGTACAATATATTTACCAAAAACCGGAAAATATAAATGAACGCAAAAAACCGCCTGGGTTTTTTATCTTTTGCCCAGACGGTACGGCTCATGCCTTTGTTATACTTCACGTGGTGCTCCACATTATCCGTCAGTCATATAACAAAGTCATTATAAGTCATATGATATTTTTTATCAAGTAGCACTTTTGTCCCATTTTATGAAATAACTACCATTCTTTCATACTGTTATAGTATCCGGTAATCGCACGGCTGTTTTTCCGCACCGCCTTTGCCTGTCTGTGAATTGTGGCAAACTTTTCACGCATCAGTTCTTTGTTGCGGGCTTCCTGCGCCTGAATCTTGACACTTTTGTCCGTTACCCGGCGAATGCACTGCTGCATGTCACGAATTTCCTTTGCATAATCTTCACGGTTCTGATCCAGTTCTTCTGCCACCTGTGCATAGAGCTTCTCAAAACCACTGTCCAGCTGGTTCAGCTGATCAATACACGCACTTTTTGCCTCCACGGTTTCATCAAACACATCAAACGGGCATTCCGGATCCGTCAGGGTATCTTTCTGCCGGTCATCCAGGCGGATAATTTCATCCAGAACCTGTTCCTTTTTTTTCAGGCTCTGCAGCATAATTGCAATATATGTATCTGGCATACTGTCTCCTGCCGGCATTACGCTACCGGTTCCTTTGTCTTGATATTGTTTCCGTTTGCGGTCTTTGCCATAACTTCTTTCCATGTATCCCGCATGGTACGGAGATGACCAAGCACTTCCTCTAAGATATCCTTGTCCTTTTTCATGTTGGCCTCTAACAATCTCTGTAACAGATAGGTATAGACCGCATCAAAATCTTTGGCAACTGCATATTTGTGGTCGAGAGTTATCTGAAACTCCCGAATGATATTCTCTGCCTTTCGGATATTGTTATGCGCCTTTTCAATATCGCCCTTTTCAATCGCTACAATCGCAATGTTTGTAAATTTAATAGCTCCCTCATAGAGTAACAGCGTCAGTTCTGCCGGTGTTGCCGTCTGGATCTTACTGTTGTTATACGCTGCATATGGATTTTTCTGAATCATCCTGATTCCCCCTATTATTTCCTGTATATTTTATTTTGCAAAAGATTGCCCTGCATGATACTGATTAACTGCTGAACATACCTGAAAGAAAACTTGTCTGGCTGTTTAACTTGGAAAGCGCAGTCTCCATCTTGGAGAATTTCTTGTAATAATAATCTTCTTTATCCGAAATTTTTGTCTCCCACTCTGCAATGGTCTTCGTATAGCTTGTATACTGGGAAGTCATCTCCTTATCATTGTAAATGCTGTATCTGCTTCGCAGGGAATTCCTCTGCATCTGCTTGTCGATTGCCGTATACAGATTGGTCGACAACTGCTTCATGAAATCAATCACGGTATCCGGATCACTGCTTAATGCAGCCATCAGCTTATCTTTATTTCCTGATGTATTTTCATCATCCTCATCACCGTCAATATGATAAGCATTCTGCTCATTCTCTGCCGAATTCATATAACCAAGTGTACTGATTCCAAAACTGGAAAGCGAAAAATTCTTTCCATTGATGGAAATTGCCTTGGTCATGGAAGTCGTCATGGCATTCATAATCGTGCTCAGATTGGAATCACGGCGAAGCAGGGAGTCCTTGATCTTTGTCTCCCACTTTTCTACTTCCGAATCAGACATCTGCGACTTCTCATCATCTGTCAATGGCTCGTAATTCTTTGCAGAATCTGCGTTATACAGTTTCGTCATCTTGTTGATGATATTGTTGTAACTAGTAATAAAATCCTTGATCTTGTCATAGATTCCCTGTGTATCGGTCGTTGTGGAAATAGAAACTGCCTTGCTGTCATCTAAGGCATCGACATCGACATTTTCAAGATCATCGACTTTGTCTGTCACTCCATTGACGGAAATGGATAATCCATTGATAGAAAAATTATTCGTTGTACTGGTATATTTTACGCCATTTAAAACAATAACCGCATCGCTTCCGTCAAGCTTCTTTGCCGTATCGCCCAAACCCAGTGCGTTTAATAATGTTGTAGAATTTGTATCGCTGCTGTCCGCAGTAATATTAAAATCCGTTGCATATCCGGAATCTGAAGAACTCAGATAAAAGCGTCTGTTTCCGGCATCAAAATTTGCATTCAGTCCCGCATCCTTCAGCTGGTTTACAACGTCACTGATTGTGCTGTCTTTTCCTACTTTGATCTGTTTTGTGGTTCCGGATGCAGAATTATTTGCCGGTCCCACATTAAAGGTAATTTCATCTGCTGTAACACCCAGATCCGAAAGCTTTGTAGACGTAGTAACTTTCTCGTTGGCTGTTGTCTTAATCTCAGCCCCCGTCAGATAACCCGACTGTGCAGTAGAAAGCACATGCAGTTTCTGTGTTCCGACAGTCGCATTTCCGCTCGCACTGACGGTTGCCTTCGTGCTGTCGGACGATGTTGTCTTTTTGGTATTGTATCCGCTGTCAAACCGCAGATTACCAACACTCTTATAAAAACTGTTTACTTCCTTATTCAGACTTTTCCAGATCTCCTGCTTCCAGCCAAGTTTTGTCCGCTCTTTTTCGTATTTTTCCTTTTTGGTACTGTATGCAGAAACGAGTTCTTTTACGATAGAATCGGTATCCAGTCCGGACACCATACCTGTCATTCTGATTGGCATAATTTTTCCTCCCCTTTTTTATCTTTTTTCATCTACCATAAGGCCTGCAAGTTCCCACACCTTTGCAATCATATCCAGTGTTTTCTCCGGTGGGATCTCTTTGAGTACTTTTTTGGTATCTTTATCAATAATTTTTATGGTCACACGATTGGTTGCCTCATGGATGCCGAATATTGCTTCCGAGTTGACCGCCTTTTTATTCACTTCATCCACGGCTTTTTTGATCTGCGCATTTGTATTCCGCTGATCTGTTCCCTGGGAAGTGTTTACGTTCTCCTCACCAGCCTGCTTTATATCCTCCGATACGATGCCCTTTTCAGGTGCATCGGTCTCTGCAGCTTTTACCGCAGAATCTGTTTTGGGCTGGCTTTCTGCAGATGACACACTTCCCTGATACGTCATTCCTGCACCTTTAATAGCCTCCATTGCCATGATGATTACCTCCTGTCTCCATCATCCGCCGCCGGTTATGCCGGCTGCATAGCCAATCTATTACTGTCATTCTATAAATAATTATCGGAGCGTGTCAGTAAAAACTTAACACCCTCCGATTGTTTTTCCGATTTATCCAAGAATTCCTTTTAATGCTTCGATACCATCAAGGCTGATTGCCTCCTGGTTTTCTTTCTGAATCTGAAGATACACTTCCTTACGGTATACCGGAACATCTTTCGGTGCCGTAATTCCAAGTTTGATCTGGTCTCCCCGGATTTCAAGTACGGTGATCTCGATATTGTTGTTGATTACAAGGGCCTCCCCCTTTTTTCTTGTCAATGCCAGCATATCTTATTCACCCGCCTTTTCTTTCTTTGCCTTAAGCACATCATATACTTTGTATTTTACCGGATAATCATCCTCCACTATCATCTGTACCCCTTTGCGGTTATCCATATTGATCACAACCGGTGCTTTCAGGTTTACGGAAAAATCTTCTATATTTTTCGGAACCGTTACCGTCACAAGAATATATGTGTTTTCCGGTGTCAGCTTTCCGAGTGGTGCAATCATTTCCTCACTTACATTCGGGTTGTAATCTTCCTTGACAATATGCGGCATCATAACCGGAAATGCAATGTCTGGATCATCCATCGACTGCAGCCACATAATGGAATTGTATTTTTTTTCTTTCTCTTCATCATAAATCAGTGCAAAATGATTGAGATCCGGAAAACCGATCATACCTTTCTCTAACGTGATGATTTTATCATCTTCTATTTCAATTTTTCCAAAAATACGTGAATCAGCCTTCATGGTCTTTCTCCTTCGCTCCGCGTTTTTATAAATAGTTCAGTAATGTCTGGCTTCCAACTTTCGATGCAGCCGTCAGACTGGACGTATATGCATTGTAAGCAGCATAGTAATCAATGATAATATCCGAAATGTCACGGTTATCATTGTTAGACTTCAATTCTTCTACCGTCTCTTTCTGGTTTTCCACACGGGTCTTTGTCAGCTCCACGCGCTGCTGCAATCCGCCCACATTGGTATGTGCCACATTTACTTTATTCAGGTATCCGTCAAAATTTGAGATAAACTGCTGGTAGGTTTTTGACAGATTATCGTCTGCATAGGTAGCTTCTTTATTGGCAGCATCCAGATAGGTCTGAAGTTTCTTCTGACTCTCCTCATCCGAATACTTATCCATCGACATCATCTTTTCAATTCGTGAAACTTTGTCATGTGCCTGTGTGGAAGCAGAAACAAGCGTCATCATCTCTGTCATGTCCCGTCCAATGTCAGTGCTTAAAACATCGCTTGCCTGTGTATTTGCCGCGAGCATGATTCCACTGGAAATTTCGAAATTGATCGGCTGGTCTTCCTTTGTATACTGTACTGCTTTCTGCATATCCGGAGTCTTCATCTTACAGTCATAGTAATATTCCGGACGAACCTCTCCAGCATCAAATCCGGTTTTGGTGTACGTGATGCTAAGATCCGCCTTTTCCCTCTTTAATGTATTGGACAAATCTTTTCCGAGAATCATTTCACCGGTATCTTTGATAAATACCATGTCATTGTCTCCGACTTTGGCTTCTCCATTGTTCGCCTTAAGCCACTCCTCTTTGGATTCGTACATGGTAAACGTACTGCCGGTTGCTGCCCCATTCTCATCTACAAATTGTCCTCTAGTCTGTCCCGGTGCAAGGTCTAATTCCACTTTCTTTCCTGCAGCTGTCGTATAACTCATACTGGAAATCGGATCAATTGCTCCCGTTCCATCCGAATTATCTTTTCCGTTAATCTTTCCATACGCCAGGCGCAGCCGGTCGTAGGTATTTTCCCCGATGGAAATCGTTTCATCAAAGCTGTTTGCCGCATCCGTCGGTACATCTACATTTCCGTATGTGTAGCGTGCCTCGGAAATATCTTTATAGGATAATTTCTGATCAATCGTGTAGGATGTTGTCTCTTCATCTGTCTTAAATGTCAGCTGCTCGGTCGTACGATATCCGGTAAATACCGTTCTGCCGGAAAAATCTGCATTTCCCTCTGCATAAATCTGATCACTTAAAGATTTCAGCTGATTCAGAATGGTTCTGCGGTCATCTTCTTTTAAGGTATCCGTTGCCCCTTTGACACATAATGAGCGGACATCCGTCAGGATTGTTTTCATATTTTCCAGCGCCGTATCCGTCACATTCAGCCAGGAATTGGCATCCGAAATGTTATTGTTCAGATACTGGTCAATATGGGACAAACTGGTCTGCATACGCAGGGAACGAATCGCAATGACCGGATCATCCGACGGTTTATTGATCTTCTTCTGCGTTGTCATCTGTGTATTATATTTATCCACAAGCACCTTATTTGCATTGATATTGCTCTTTGTGTTGCTTGTGATCATATTATTGGTAACTCTCATAGGATCTCCCTCCTAAGTTTTATGCTGTCAGCTCACACGGTTTCATCCGCAGGCATCATACCACCCCGGTCTCATTGATCAGTTTGTCATACATCTCAGACATCACGGAAATCATCTTAGATGCCAGATTGTACGCATTCTGGAATTTGATCAGGTTCATCGCTTCCTCGTCTTCATCCACGCCGGATACCGAGGTACGCTGTGTCGCGATCGCGGTAGACAGGTTCGAATAATTATTGGAACTTGTTGTTGTCTTGTTCACGTCAACCGTCACATCTGAAATCAGTGTTTCGAGAAACGTCTCCGCAGAATCTCCGCGGAACATCCGCACATCCTTCTGCAGCTTCAAAAGATCCTCAACGGTATCGTATTTCGCCTCACCCTGTGTAATCTTTGTTGACGTTGCAAAGTAGTTGGGATCCTTTAATGATTTGCTGTTTACTGCAAGGGTTGTCGCTGTAAACTGATAATAGCTGTCCCCATCGGATGACAGTTCAATATCCGTTGTCCATCCGTCTTTCTTTGCCGCCTGTACTTTCGCATCCCACGAATCTGCATCAAACGTGTTTCCGGTTGGGGAAGTCCCCACAAAAAAGGCTCCCATTTTATCGCCATCTAATGTAACACCCTGTTTTTCAATATCATTGAATGCCTGGGTAAAATTACGCAGGAACTCATTGATCTGATTCTGATAATACGGAATCCCCAGAGCATCCATGGAAGAACCGGTTGTCAGATAATTGCTCTGCCCGTCTCCCTTGACACGGTCAGCTTCTGCCTGATCTGCCATCTGCGATTCCGGAGCAAGCTTAAATGTTACACTGTTTACCCCGTTTTCACCGACTTTTGCTGTCCATCCATCATAGTAATAAAACTTATTATTTACCATAATCCGGCCCTTATTCGCCAGTGACAGTTCATTCACTTTTGTATCCGGAATCTTTATCGTAATAGAAGACAGATCTGCATCCGAGACCGTTCCCTTCATATTTTCATTGTTATTTCCGTCACGGATCATAAACAATGCCTTGAGGCTTCCGTTGGCACTGGCACCTTTGGCATTAAATTCCATTCCGGTATCTTCCCAGGTAATGGCATACATGCCCTCGGCATCCATCTGATTGTTCAGATACTTTGAAGAGGTGCATTTTAATGTCCGGTAATCGTTTCCGTCTACAAGTGTCTGTCCGTTGATATATACGCGGTAATTGGTTCCTCCTAAGTTTTGTCCGTTGGAGTTTGTCACCTCGAATTCTTTCGTCTCTACATCTGCAATCCCTGAAAGCTCATCAATCAGATTGGCACGCTGGTCACGTAACTCATTTGCATGTCCTCCGCGTACTTCAATATTATTAATCTGCTTGTTGAGCACCGAAATTTTCTCTGCAATGGAATTGATATTATCCACAGAAGCCTTGATCTCTTCGTTGGTATCCTCCTGAATCTCCGTCAGGCTCTTGGACAAAGCATTAAAATAAGTGCAAAGGCTCTGTGCCTGATGAATAAACTGATTGCGGACGGCTTTCACTTCTCCCTGTGTCTTTAAGGTATCCAGATCATTAAACATCTGGGAAAAAATACTGGAAAATCCTTTCTGCGATTGCTCATCATCCCGGAAGATTGTCTGGACCTGATCCACATAATACAGTTTCTGTTCGAAAAATCCCCGGCTTGAATTACTCTGCCAGTATTTTTCATCATAATAGAGATTTCGCTCCTGTGTCACGGAAGTCACTTCCACACCGGTTCCGACACTGCCGTATCTGGTATATACACGGATCGGATCGGTTGCTGCCAGATTTGCCGTCTGTCTGGTATATCCTTTGGTCTGCACATTTGCAACGTTGTTTGCCGCTGTATTCACTGAGGTCTGAAATGCCGACAACGCACTTGCCCCGATATTCAATCCAAAAAATTGTGATGGCATAACTACGCCTCCTTATCTCTATTTCAATCCTGTCACGATCAGTTCTGTCATCTGACTGATTACCGTCATAAAACGGCTGGACGCATTATATGCAGACTGGAATTTGATCATGTGTGTCAGTTCCTCATCGGAGGAAACGCCCATCGTCTGCTGTCTCTGGTTGTCGATGGAAGACAGTGCCCCCGTCAGTGTCTCACTTGCCGACTGGAAAGTGCTTCCATCATTTCCGATCTGCCCGATCAGCTTGTCATAATAGCCTTCAAACGTACACGGCTTTTTGTCGTACGGATTCAGTGTCATTTCCTTGTCGTTCCAGAGGCTCATCAGTTTTTCACCCAATGGATAATCCGTACCGTTCTGATTCTTGTACGGCATCAGTGTGATCTGCTTGCGCAACTCTTTATTGATGCTGATATTGTTCAGGGAATACAGTGTCGTGGGATCATTTTCGTCCTCTTCGTTGTATACATAGTAGGTATTCCCATCATCTCCTGTCACCTTGGTATAACGATCCATTCCCACACGGGTAAACAATTCCCTCGGTGGCAGCTGTCCGTCTTCCCCGACCGCACAGTTTGCGGCATCCAGAACTTTCTTTCCCTTTAATGATACCTGATTCCCATCGGCATCGGTATAGGTGACATCCGTATCTACTGTCTTATTCGGACAGTATGCATCGTTGATTTTTGTCACAATATTGTGAAGCAGTGCAGAAACCTGTGCTTCTGTCTCCATCATGGTACAACCGGAAATACGGTCATACGCCTCTTCGCTTTCCAGATCCTGATACGTTCCGTATCCGTCCCCACGGGCAAGAAGTTTGGCTTTAATACTTCCCACATCGGTATTTAAATCCGTGGAAATCACTTCGTTCTTTTTAAATACGCGGACATACTGCTGCTTGTCCACATCAGAAAGCTGCGTCCAGTACGGTGTGTAAAATCCGGTTTCTTTGTCTTCCTGCAGTCCGATGTTATAGCACTTATTGTCATCGATAAACGGTGTGCTTTCAAAATCTACATACGTAAATCCCGTCGCATCTTCCTTAATGGAGACACTTCCGTATCCGCCCAGCTCATCCAGCAGATTGTCACGCTCATCTCGCAGGGTCATTGCAGTTTCCTGTCCGCCAGCTTCTACTTTCTGAATCTGCAGGTTCAGTTCATAGATACGGTTTCCGATCTTGTTTACACGGTCAACATCATCTTTAATTTGTTCATTGATATTGGATTGGTACGATTTCATGTCATCATACAATGACTTCGTACGGCTCAGCAGAAGATCCGCTTTTTCAAGTACCAGATTCTGTTGTGTGGAATTATCCATATTAGGCTCCAGTTCCTGAAATGCCTGATGTAGATCACTGACACTCTGTTTGAACTGTTCTCCGTTTAATTCCTGAAACAGATCCTGCACATAATCCGTGATTTCATAAAAAGAAGTATAAAATCCCTTGCGTCCATTCTCCTGCCGATAAGATTTGTCTAAGAAAATATCTCTTGCATGAACCACATCTCCAATGGATACACCCAGCCCATACTGCTGCATGTTCACATTTTTATTCGGGTCCTTTAATTTATTATAATTTTTATCTGCAAAACGAACCTGCTGGCGGACATATCCTGTTGTGTTCACATTTGCAAGGTTGTTTGCCGTTGTATTCAGTGCATACTGGGCATTCTGAAGTCCAGATGCCCCAATATATAAGCTTCCGAATCCGTTTCCCATTCTTTTGTTCCTCCTTAACTCATTGCGTCAAATCCGCTGCTGCCCAGCAAGCTTCCTGTATTGCAGGCAGTTTTGTCATAATTGGCGGTCTCAGGGGCCTGCCGCAAACTCTTGAACAACGTAAGGTCGAATTCGTTTAACTCAATGGCCTGTTTAATCAGAGCCACGTTCTGATCATTCAGATGATTCATCCGGTCTGCTGCCGCAAGCAGACGGTCTCTCGCTTCGGTCAGTTTTTTCTGTACATCCGGCTGCGACTCCAGCAAAGTGATCAGTCTGGTAACTGTCATCTTTTCTTCTGTACGTCCGAGTACATTGGCAATATCCTTTAAGAGCTGTACCTGCTGGTTGCTGTGTGTCACCAGATCATCACTTGCCAGCTGTTCCAGACATGTCAGTTTTTCCAGTTCCGGAACATCTGCCCGAATCAGGATGTCTGTCTTTTTTTCTCCATAAGAAATCAATGTCTGGTAAATCTTTTCTTCTTCTTCCAGTACTGTTACAAGCTCTTCTACTAAACTAGCCACTTCAAAAACCTCTCTCGTCTGCCTTTTGCATCAGGCATTATACTTTTCAAGTAATTTGCTGGCAAAATCGCCAGGCTCAACGGAATATGTTCCCGCATCAATCATTGATTTGAGCTGGCTTACCTTATCTTCCCTGATATCCGAAGCTTCTGATACTGCACTTTTTGCGACCTGATAATCACGTCCGGCCTGTGAAATGGACACCTGATCTCTCGGACCTGCTGCATTCTGCGCCTTCTGTGTCTTTAAATTCTTTTGTATACCGTATAACTGTGCTACCTGGTTATATGCATCTATACGCATGCTCAGCATCTCCTTTCTTCCTTGAAATAAGCTTCCGAAATGCATCTGTTCTTGCATCTCTATACATTGTTTATCGGTTCGTTTGGCAGATACTTTAGCTTTTTTTTAAATTTACAGATGCGGGCAGTTTTGCTTGACAAGAGCCTCTGATATGAATTATACTTAAATCTCCGAGTAGCCGGGGTGGTAGCGGTACCTTGTACCAACAATCCGCTATAGTTGGGGTGATATCCCGCAGAGGGTCAGGGCGGTGGAGCTGCCCTTCGCAAGTGGCGTTGACGTCTGGGTCTTGCGCAATGGGAATTCGTGAACCGGGTCAGGGTAGGAATACAGCAGCCCTAAGCGAAAGCTCTCATGTGACGTGAGGGTGCCTGGGGGGAGTTAACTGCAAAGGTAACGTCTATTGTTTCTGATTCGAAGCGGGATACTCGGTTCTTGTTGTATTCTGTTTTTAAGAATACAACCTACGCACTTGTTTTGCGCGTAGCGCAATTCTCATAACAAGTGTTCCTTTATTCTGTTTTTCAAGAATACAACCTGCACATTTATGAAATTTTAAAAGGAGGCCGCATTATGCGCCTCCTTCTTTTATTTCCTATATTTCCCCGGTCTATTCCGCATATTGTGCATCAAACAGTTCCAACAAAAAATCATGGTACAAACGCTGATACTCTTCATGAAAAGCTGCCGCAATATTCGCATCCCCGCCTTCCATCTGTGCCGCCTCAAATAATGCAAATGCATTCTCATAAACCTGCGGATTCTTCTCATAAAACGCTTCCGTCAATCCATCCTGAAACGCGAACTGCGCCGCCTGTGAAAGATTGTCCATAAAATCCTCCCGGCTGACATTACCGGATTCCTCATAATCCGACAGAAAAATATGCTTATCCGCAGATTTTACAAAATCCTCGTATGCTTCCCTTACATCCTCATAAGTAAGCGGAACATAATGTTCTTTCCAGTAGGCATCAAATGCATCCTTATCTTTAAACTGTTCAAAAATTTCTTCCATAATAACTCCATTCTCCTTATCTTTCCTTACCGCCTGTCAGATTTGCAGCGCCGATGATTCCCGCCTTATTTCCAAGAACCGCACATGCAACTTTCGGAATAAACGCCTTGCTGCCACCAAAGCATTTATCCTGAATGTATGTTTCAAGAGGCTCTGTCAGTTTTTTCCCCTGATTGCAGATGCCTCCCGATAACAAAACAATATCCGGCCGGAAAATATTGACAAAATTTGTAATGGTTTCTCCAAGATAGCAAATATAATCATTTACTACTTTTTCTGCTGCTGTATCCCCATCCTGTGCGGCATCAAACGGAATTTTTCCATTCATGTGCGAAAGATCTCCCTGACACATTGTATTCAGGATGGATTCCGGGTGCTGCTGCGCGGCTCTTTTTGCATCACGGATCAGCGCTGTCGCCGATACATATGCCTCCACGCAGCCTTTCCGTCCGCATGTGCACGGCTCACCGCCACATATCAGACTTGTGTGTCCGAGTTCGGCACCGCCTGCATGTGCGCCCTCAAACACCTTTCCATCGAGAATAATTCCACCGCCCACACCAGTTCCAAGAGTCAGCAGAATCGCATTTTTTGTATTCTGCGCCGCACCGGCTTTTACTTCACCTAAAGCCGCACAGTTTGCATCATTGGAAACTGCAATCGGACAGGAAAAGTACTTCTTTAACTGCTCTGTGAGCGGAACATTTTCCCACCCGAAATTATTGGAATACAACACAACTCCATGTACTGCATCAATCGTTCCCGGGCTTCCGATTCCTATACTCTTCAGCTGTGTTTCCCCGATACCTTTCTGCTTCAAAAGCGTTTTTACCAGTTCTGCCATATCCCTTATGATGTCCTGATACGGTCTCTCTACATTCGTCGGCACAGATGCTTCTGCAATTATATGCTGTTGTTCGTCAACAATCCCTGCTTTTATATTGGTTCCACCAAGATCAATTCCTGCTCTGTACATTTCTTCCTCACTCAGTCTGTTATGATTCTAATCATACTTACTCTGTCAATATATTGGTTTCAAAGAAAAAAGTCAAATAGTAACTTCAAAAACACGCGCCATGACCGGCTGCTCATATTCCACCGTGATTGTATGATCCTGATTGATGCGCACATGCTGTGCCTCTTCCACCGAATATATCATATTCTTCCTGATCACTGGTAGACTGGATACTTAACCGGGACAACAGGGCATAGTCCATGCGCAAGCCTCCACTGGAACAATTTTCGCGCTGTCCCACCAGATTCCCTTTGCGTACCATCCGGCATCAATAACAAAATATTCACATCCGGCCTTTGCTGCAGCATCAATCAGCGGTAATTCTTTTTCCGTCGTTGGATCTGCCCACAGACAATTCATATAATCATTAAAAATTACCGGGAGTATATCATTGTCACGGTTTTTTCTGCGGATTCTTCGCCGGTATTCCGTTATTGCAGAAAATGCATCTGATATATCTGCCCGCACTGCACCCACTGCTGCCGGCACACTTTCAAATGTCTCTCCTGGGCGCAGCACCTTACTGAAATGTGACTGTATCTCGTTTGGCCCGCTGACATTCAAAACATAATGATCATTCTGGTCTGCGATCTCATAATGCCAGGAACCATTGTTTTCAATCTGCCAGATCAGCCCCGCGTCACTCTGCGGATGGCTCAGAAACCCCATCGGCAGATACTCTTTTGTGGACCAGTTCCCGGTATTGTAAACTTCTATTGTTTTGGAACTTCTCCGGATACTTTTCGTCTGTGTCACCGGAAATCCAAGCTCTTCAAACGAATATCTGCGCCAGTTCAGCTCTTTCTGCCACCCATTATGCGGAATATACAAAAAGTTTCCATCTCTCTTAATTCCAGAGCAGGTAAAGGAGGACAGGTACGTCAGTACCTGTTCCTCCTCTCCCTCATTCGTTACATGGTTGACAAATCTTGCCACCGGCACTCCGTCATAAAACTGTATGTCGGTCTGTACACAGACTCCGGTAAGAGGATCTTTCTGCCGGATCTGAAGCATTCTCCCGGATTCATTCTTTGTATCCTGCATATTTTCATATTTCAGATAACATCCGGGAGAAGTCACCACATATTTATTTCCATGCCGCTCATATGGACGATCATAGTCAAGCTGATCATTTTCGCCCATGGCAAGTACCGTATTTTCACGCACAAATACAGTCAGAAAAAAATAATCATAGACTATGGAACGTGCCAAAGAGCTCTTAGGGCAGCCTGATATAAAAATCATGGATATTGCGGAACGTTTAGGCTATGCCGATAACCACTATTTCAGCAAAGCATTCCGGACCTATTACCATGTCACGCCAACGCAATACCGCAATCAGCTGCAGAACCCTTAAGGGTTCTGCACGCGTGTCCATACCTGCATTTCGTTTTCTCCGCGGTTTGCCCATGTGTAATACGGAATATAATGCAAACGTACCTTTTGCTTCTGCGGCTTTTGATACATGTGATAGAGAATCTCCTCTGCATCCCCACTCTCTGTCAGCCGCCACCCGTCTGTTTCTACCATTTTTACTGCGGTATCGCAGATTTTTCCCTCCGACACCGATGCATGCATATCTGTATCGACCAGCAGTTCATGCAGGTTCTTTCCATTGTCTTTCTCTTCAAGGCAGTAAACCACAGGGCCGCGCATAATCGCTGCCTTGCCAATATCCTCGCGGACACGCTCCGATGCTGCAAACATCTGTACCTCCATTGGAAAATCAATACAGAAGGTTTCTTCCCTGTTCCACACTTTTTTCAAATACAGGTATCCATCTTTTTCTTCCTGTGCGGCATCCTCTATTCCGGAAATTTTATAATTTTTACACCATCCCGGTATCCGGAGTGCCAGCGTCATTTTTGCATTTTCAGCCCGCACACGGATCTTTATGTTTCCTTCCCATGGCATATCTGATTCCATCTGCACGTTTACCGTTTTCCCATTCACCGTTTTTTCCACATTGCTTCCCATATACAAATGTACAAACAGCGTATCCTCATTTTCTGTAAATGCATAAGATCCAATGGAACTGATCAGGCGCGCAAGATTTGGCGGGCAGCATGCACATCCGAACCATTTCTGCCGTACCGGTTTGACATGAAATTTCCGTTCATCTTTGTGGCACGCCTCCGGCAGCACCTCCAGCGGATTCACATAGAAAAAGCTTTTTCCGTCCAAAGCCATTCCGCTTAATACGCCATTATACAATGCACGCTCCATAATATCTGCATATTTTACATCCGGAACAATTTCCAGCATACGCCGCGCCCAGAACATCAGTCCGATCGATGCACAGGTCTCTGCGTATGCCGTATCATTCGGAAGATCATACGGAAAAGAAAAGGCTTCTCCCAAATGTGTTGCACCGATGCCCCCTGTAATATACATTTTCTTTTTCGTCACATTATTCCACAGACGTACACATGCCTGATACAGTTCTTCGTCCTTTGTAATACGTGCAATATCTGCCATACCGGAATACAGGTACACGGCACGGACTGCGTGACCAAACGCCTCATCCTGCTGCCGTACCGGCAGATGTGCCTGATGATAGCTATGCCGCAATTCATTCTCATGCCCTTTCTTTACGATTTCCGGATGTTCTTTATCAAAGTAATATGGTTTTGTGCCTCTTTCATCAATGAAAAAGCGGCTTAAATCCAGATACTTTTGTTTTCCTGTAACTTCGTAAAGACGGACGAGTGCCATTTCTGCAATTTCATGTCCCGGATATCCCTTGCATTTTCCTTCCTCCGGTCCGAAATAATCTGCAGCGTAATCCGCGAATCGTTCCGCCGCATGAAGCAGTTTATCTTTTCCCGTTGCCTCATAATATGCCACAGCGCCTTCGATCAGATGCCCCATACAGTACAATTCATGATGGTCGCGTAAGTTGGTAAAAATACCATCTTTTCCATTGATAATATAATACGTGTCCAGATATCCGTCTTCCTGCTGTGCCGCACAGACAATATCAATTGCAGCATCTGCAACCTTTTCCAGATCCGGATCGGGATGCTGCGTCAGCGAATATCCGACCGCTTCCACCCACTTGGAGAAATCCGTATCCTGAAATACATATCCATAAAACTCATCCTTGAGATTTTCGGGATCTTCCGGTAACATCTCAAATCCACGGTATGTATACGAAGGTTCTTTATATGCAGCTCCCTGTTTTCTCTTTTGCCGGTTCATTTCTGCTGCCACTTTAAAATTATGCATACAATAACTTGGTGCTGCGCCTTCTACTTTATCATTCAACGCATTCCACTGATAAGGGATCACCTCCGTACGCACCAGTTCCATCTCATTTTTCCAGAATTTATCTGTAATCTGCATCCTGCGCAATGAAACAGGATATGAAAATTTTTCTTTTTCCATATGCATTCCTCCTAATGTATAATCAAGAACTCACTATCCAATTTATCTTCTTTGTTATATACTTATAGTATATATTTTATGTCAAAAAATCCATTGTCAAACCGGAAAGCAGCATGTATAATTTCATCTGAGCAAGGCATTTAAAAAACAGTTTGGAGTATCCCCTTCCAAATACAGAAAAGCATTCTGTCAATATCTTGTTTCCACATAGAATCCACTTTCCTGCAGCTCCTTTTTTGTTATTTTTCTTCCCCAGTGAACGGTGGCATTATAGTTTCCTTCCACGACGGTAAGCGTATTTCCGTTCTTCTGGAGAACCATAACGGAATGTTCGTTTCCGATGCGGATATGATCGCCTGCCTTGATCCTGCTAAAATTGCTGTGTTTTGTCACCGGTGCATATTTGCCAAACACTTTATCACTGATTTCTCCACACAGGGCAATACATCCATAACACTGACAGTTCGTGGCTTCCCAGAAATACTGCCGGTTTTCGTTTGTCCAGGACAGACCCTCTTTGTAAGTCTTTTTCATAGCCATAATCTTACGTCTGGCCTGTTTTGTGGTAATTTTTTTACTCACGCCGACCTTGCAGGTCATAGAACCGATCAGATTTCCACCGGAAACCGAAATCATTGCTTTTCCCGGTTTGATTGCTTTTACCAGACCTTTTTTATCTACTGTTGCGATCTTCGGATTGGATGACTTCCACACCATCTTTCCGGTCGTTCCATTACACACAAGCTGCTTTGTTTTTCCAACACGGAGTGCCACATCATATGTATTCATCGACGCGGTACCAACGATTTGTATGTTTTTCTGATCGCTGTCTGCCGCCATAACCACTCCCTCTGAGGGATACTGGACAAAAACGCACATAAAAAGTATAAAACTGATCCATCTCTTTATATATCTCTTCACAACTGCAACCTCCCACCTTGCTCTTTTTTGTCACTGTTTTCAGTAACACTTTTCTATATTCTATAATCATGCGACTTTTGCTGTCAATAGTTTTCCCTCCGAACGGGCATGGAAAACAGATGATTTGCTGCAGCAAAAAAAGGATAGACAGTTAAACAACCATCTATCCTCTGAAATGCTTATTTTATGCGTTTTAAAGATTAACCAAAATATCTCTTTAACAGACCGGCAAATGCTTTTCCGTGTCTAGCCTCGTCTCTAGCCATCTCATGAACGGTATCATGGATTGCATCAAGGTTTGCTGCCTTTGCTCTCTTTGCAAGATCTGTCTTTCCTGCAGTCGCTCCATTCTCAGCTTCTACTCTCATTTCCAGGTTCTTCTTTGTAGAATCTGTCACCACTTCACCAAGAAGCTCTGCAAATTTTGCAGCGTGCTCTGCCTCTTCATAAGCAGCTTTTTCATAATACATTCCGATCTCCGGATATCCCTCACGGTGGGCAACTCTTGCCATAGCCAGATACATACCAACTTCAGAGCACTCTCCCTCGAAATTTGCGCGAAGATCTGCAAGAATGTCTTCACTCACGCCTTTTGCAACACCAACTACATGTTCGGAAGCCCAGGTCATTTCACCCTCCTGCTTTACGAACTTCTCTGCCGGTGCATGGCAGATCGGGCACTCTGCCGGTGCAGCCTCACCTTCATAAACATAACCACATACGGTACATACAAACTTTGCCATTTTAAATGTCCTCCTTATTATAAATTTAATTAATGGGTGTTTTTCTTTTTGCAGTCCGGGCATAATCCGGAAAACAAAATGGAATGGTTTTCAATTGTTCCATCAAACTGCTCCGCTGCAATCTGATTTAACTGTTCCTGGGAAGGCATGTCCAGATCCATCACACATCCACACTCTCTGCAAGAAAAGTGGTAATGCGGTGCCGGGTTTCCGTCAAATCTGTCCGGGCCTCCACTGACAGTAATTTTTTGAATCTCCCCCAGATCAGACAAAAGAGAAAGATTCCGGTAAACAGTTCCGAGACTGATATTTGGAAATTCGTCTTTGATACTCATATAAACCGTTTCCGCAGTCGGATGATCATAGCGGCCTGTCAGGCACTGCCGGATCGCCTCCCGCTGACGACTTCGTTTTATCATAATACTCTCCCTCATTTCTCCATTAGTTCAAAACAATAACAGGAACTGTTACTGACATTATAATAATACTTTAGTACCAAAATGTCAATCCTTTTTTTCAAAATAAACGACATATTTTTTTCCCCGGCTCATAAACTATACAAGACATCAAATACAAAACAGGAGAATTCTTCTATTGAGACGATTTATTACTTATATTTATGAATATGAACAGGGAAACCGCGGACGAAATACCGGGTTCATCCGCACCGATCTACGCGAAAACAGCTGCCGTATGGAACTTCAGATCCGGGGGTTTGACCGTTTCAAGGGAAAATGTCCGGTCTATCTGACAGTATATGAAAATGGTCTGCAGGCTATACCTGTTACCGAATTATTGCTCACGCAGGGTATGGGAACCTGCAGCTTTACCTGTGAAAATAATCGGATCGGCAACAGTGGTTTTGACGTGCATCAGGCACAGACCCTGACCATTGCCTGTGGCAACGGAAGGTTTCTGACCGGATGCCTTTCTTCCGCTCCGGTTCCGGAGGCACTCCGGGGAGAATTTTTAATCTTTCAGAAAAAAGAAGCGGTACCGCCTGCCGCTCAGGCACAGACAGAGCCGGTCATACAGACGCAATCTACAACCGAACCAGAGCGATTCCGTCAGCCGCAAGCCATGCCAGAACCGGAACCCGTCCGACAGCCGCAAGACATACCAGAACCGGAATCCATCCGGCAGCCCGAAACTACTCCTCAACCGGAAACGATCCAACAGCCGAAAACAATCCCTCAACCAGAAGCAGTCCGGCAGCCACAAACCTCTTATCAGAAAGTAGAAATTCAGGATATCCGAAAGCTTCCAAAAAGCAACTGGAATCTGTGCAACAACCGTTTTCTTCTGCACGGTTTTTTCAATTATCACTATCTCATGTTGAAAACGCTGGAAATGAATGGAGAAAAACAACAGTTTCTTGGAATTCCGGGAATCTATGAGCAACCGGAACGTATGATGGCAATGCTCTTTGGTTTCCCGGAATTTGAGGCAGCAGCCGCAGTATCCTCAGACTCCAAAGACATGACCGGAGTTTTCGGATACTGGATGTGTCCGCTTAATCAGGATTAATCATGCAAAACTGCGCATGATCCCGCCACTTTTGATTGAGCATCATATAATCATGGCAGATGCCTTCGTACACGAACCCTACCCGTTCAAGCAGCCGGATACTTGCCGTATTATCCGGAAGTGCCCATGCCATGGCACGGTGAAGTTTTAAATCCCGGAACACCAGATCCATAATAAAACGCAGTGATTCCGTTGCGTATCCGCGATGATGATATGCGCTGGAAAACTTATATCCAACCTCACACTGTTCAGAAAATCCACGTGTAATATGATGTACACATATCGTCCCTATGATACGGTCCGGATGCTCTTTCTCATATACATAAAACCGGAACAGTGTTCCCTGTACTGCCATGTTATACTCAAACAGGAGCATCTGTCTCTGGAACTGGCGGGTATAAAAATTCGGCATCCGGTCCGGCTCAAATTTTTCAAACAGTTCTTTATCCCGCATATAAAAATCCAGTACCGCATCTGCCTGATCCGGCTTTATTATTTTTAAAAGAAGACGTTCTGTCTCATATGCAAATAACATACTTCTTCCTTCCATATGATTTCTATGGTATAGTATTATACTGTAATTAAAAGGTTACTTATCCCCATAATTATCATAACGATTTCAAGGAAGAATGTCTATGACTGATGATGAAAAATTTATGAAAGAAGCCTTAAAACAGGCGAAAAAAGCCTATGCGATCGATGAAGTCCCGATTGGATGTGTGATTGTCCAAAACGGTAAAATCATCGCAAGAGGATATAACCGGCGCAACATCGATAAAAATACGCTTGCCCATGCAGAACTGTCTGCCATCCGCAAAGCAAGTAAAAAAACAGGTGACTGGCGGCTTGAGGACTGTGACCTCTACGTTACGCTGGAGCCATGCCAGATGTGTGCCGGTGCAATTGTACAATCCCGTATGCGGCGGGTAATCATCGGTTCCATGAATCCCAAAGCCGGATGTGCGGGATCTGTCCTGAACCTTCTGCAAATGCAGCAATTTAACCATCAGGTGGAAATTACCAGAGGTGTTCTTGAAGAGACCTGTTCTTCCATGCTTTCTGCTTTTTTCCGGGAACTGCGCCAGCGCAAAAAGAAGCCGGCTAAATCTGAATGATCTTCGCCTCGTGATGCATTGCAGGAATGATTTTTTCCATCAGATCTGCAGTGCGCACACGCAGGCTGGACGTATTAATACACGGATGACATCCCACATATTCTCCCTTTAAAACATCTTCATCAATGACCAGCTGCACATGATTTTCCGTATCATTCATAAGTCCCAGCACGCTGACCGATCCCGGTGTGATATCGAGGTATTCTTCCATATACGATTCATCGGCAAAAGAAAGCCGGCTTGTACCAAGCTTTTTTGACACATCCTTTGTCACGAGACGTTTATCTCCCACAATCATCAGAAGATAAAATTCTTTTTTATTTGCCGTACACAAAAACAGATTCTTGCATATGGTAGCTTCCAGCACGCGGTCTGCCTCCTCACATGCTTCCATCGTCATCAGAGCTTCATGATCCACCCTGTCATATATAACGCCAAGTTTATCTAAAAAATCATACACACGGATCTCCTTTTCCAGTCTTCCTGACGTATCCGTGGGTCTTCCCTGTTCCAGTTTCAACATAATTCTTCCTCTTTTTCTTGTATTTTGTACTCATCATACCCCTCTTTTTTGCATTTGTATAGAAATTTCTGCATAGACTAAAACTAAGATGGCTGCTTTTAGAGCCGCAGCCCAACGGTAAGGAGACAAATTATGTGTGGAATTTCAGGCTTTTGCGATTTTTCATTAAACTACTATGACAAAAAACCCTTCTGGGAAACGATCCTTGTACAAATGCACGAAACTTTAAAGCACCGCGGTCCGGATCAGGCGATGATTGATCTACAGCCACATGTGGGGCTGTCACATGCACGCCTTTCCATCCGCGATCTTAAAAGCGGTATCCAGCCTATGACACGTACTTTCCACGGGAAAACCTGTTCCATTGTTTACAATGGAGAAATTTATAATCACCGGGAACTGCTGCCCGAACTGCAGGCAGCCGGATATCGCTTTACCACAACGTCAGACACGGAAATCATTCTGTGCGCTTATATGCATTTCGGAAAAGACTTTGTCGAAAAGTTAAATGGGATTTTCGCATTTGCGATCTGGGACGATACCACCAGAGAACTGCTTCTCTACCGTGACCGTGCCGGCACAAAACCTTTGTTTTATACCCAGACCGGAAGCTCCTTTGTTTTCGGTTCGGAACCCAAGGCATTATTTTGTCATCCGGATGTCACTCCATCCATTGACAAAAACAGTCTGCAGGAAATTCTGGCGGTCGGTCCGGCACGCACCTCCGGAAACGGCGTATTCACAGGCGTAAAGGAAGTTATGCCGGGACATTATCATATATTCTGTCCGGACGGACAGCACGACATTCTCTACTGGGATCTGCCCTGCCGGGAACATAAAGATTCCTATGTCCAAACCGTACAGACCGTTTCTTTTCTCGTGCGTGACACTGTAGAACGACAGATGGTGTCCGATGTTCCGGTATGCACCTTTCTCTCCGGCGGCATTGATTCTTCGATTGTCACTGCATTAGCCGCCCGCCATATGCAAAAAGAAGGAAAAATTTTAAACACGTTTTCTTTTGACTTCTCTGAAAACGAGAAATATTTTAAGTCCAATGCCTTTCAGCCGGAACGGGATCTTCCTTACGTCAACCGGATGCTGCAATATTGTAAAACATCCCACACCTATTTAGAGTGCAGCCAGGAGGCTCTCTTTGCCGCCCTGTCCGATGCGGTCACCGCCAAAGACCTTCCCGGAATGACCGATGTGGACGCCTCTCTTTTGTATTTTTGTTCCGAAGTCGCCAAACATAATAAAGTAACACTCACCGGAGAATGTGCCGATGAAATTTTCGGCGGCTATCCATGGTTTTACCGACCGGAACTTATGAACCGGGATGGTTTTCCGTGGTCTGCCGATCCTGCTGCACGTACCTCCATTCTTTCCGATGACGTGCTTCGCACGCTGGATCTGGCAGAATATTCTCATGCGCGCTATGAGGAAACACTCTCCCACGTTCCGCATCTGGATGGCGAATCCCCTGAGGAAGCCCGCCGTCGTGACATTGGCTATCTGAATATCAAATGGTTCATGCAGACCCTGCTCGACCGCATGGATCGCACCAGCATGTACTCTTCCCTGGAAGCCCGTGTCCCATTTGCCGATCACCGGATCATGGAATATGTTTTCAATGTGCCGTGGCAGATGAAATATCGGAATGGAGTCGAAAAATCCCTGTTGCGGGATGCCTGTGCCGATCTGCTGCCACGGGAACTGCTCTGGCGCAAAAAAAGCCCGTATCCAAAGACATACCATCCGGCCTACGAACAGATGCTGATCAGGCGCATGCGGGAAATTCTGAACGATCCGAATTCTCCGGTACTGCCGCTTCTGGACCGTTCCAAAACAGAAGCTTTCCTTGCCGCACCAAAGGAACTCGGCAAACCATGGTTCGGCCAGCTGATGGCAGGTCCGCAGCTCATTGCTTACTTTATCCAGATCAACACCTGGATGCAGATCTATCATTTGTCCATCTGACGCCCCGACACCGGATATCAATCATTCTTCACTAAAAAAGGAGTTGCCCCGCAAAAGGCAACTCCTTTTTGTAGTACAGCATCAACTGCAGTTTTTAACGTTATATTTCACATTATCCCTTGACACTTCCCAGTGCAATACCCTGAACGATATGCTTGGAAAGAATCAGATATACAACGATAACCGGCAGGATCGAGAATGTAATCATCACATATACCTGGCCCATATCAAACTTCAACCAGTCTGCTGCACGAAGCTGTGCAATCAGAATTGGAAGTGTTTTCTTTTTATCATCATGCAGAATCAGTGCCGGTGTGAAGTAATTGTTCCAGCTGCTGACGAATGTAAAAATTGCCTGTACGGCAATCGCCGGTTTCATAAGCGGAAGTACGATACTGTTGAAGGTACGGAACTCACCGGAACCATCAATTCGTGCTGCCTCAATCAAAGATAACGGAAGTGCACTCTCCATGTACTGCTTCATGTAGAAGAATACAACCGGAGAAGCAATCGTTGGAACAATGAGTGGAATAAAGGAATCCATCAGTCCCATCTTTGTTACCAGCTTGATAAATCCAAGTGCGGTAACCTGTGTCGGAATCATCATGATCATCAGAATAAATGGATAAATAAACCGTTTCATCCTAAACTCATACGCATGGATCGCATATGCAGTCATGGTTGAAAAATATGTACAAAGCACTGCTGAGCAGGCGGCGATGATCAGACTGTTGAACATTCCATACCAGATTGGAAGCGTTCCGTGCACCAGATTGTTCCAGTTTTTTAACAGGTTCGTACTTGGAATCGCGGTAAATCCGGATTGTAACTGTCCGTTTGATCTGGTTGCATTGATAAACATAATGTAAAACCAGAACAGACAGAAAAATGAGATAATAATCAATACTACATAGGCGATGACGCGCCGTGCATGAAGTCCTACACCCTTCTGGATGTCATTTTTATTTGTCTTTGCCATATCAATTACCCCTTTCTCTTGTCATTGCCGGTAACCTTAAATACGATCAGGCTTAAGACTGTAGTAAGAATGAACAGTACAACGGACAGTGCTCCTGCCATACCATAGTTCTTACTGAACAGATGCTTATTCAGATACATGATCAAGGTCATGGTAGATCTCATCGGATCACCGGTTCCGTTTGTCAAAATCTGTGGTACATCGAACAGCTGCAGACCACCAATCAGGGATGTGATAATTACATACACCAGAATCGGGCGAAGCAGTGGAAGTGTTATCTTGAAAAATACCTGTGTGGAAGTAGCTCCATCCACCTCGGCTGCCTCAAACAGAGAAGTATCAATTCCCATCATTCCGGCCATCAGAAGAATGGTCGTATTACCAAACCACATCAGGCAGTTCATCATGGCGATCAGACCTCTGGCACTTCCTGCGTGGGATAAAAATTTATAAGGTTCTGAGATAAATCCGATCTGCATCAGTAAAGAGTTGATTGGTCCTCCATCTGAAAAGAGAGTGAAGAACAACATGGAAAATGCAGATGCCATAATCAGGTTCGGCAGATAAATAACTGTTTTGAAGAATCTGGACCCTTTTAATTTCAGACGTACATCGGAAAACCATGCGCCCAATAAAAGGGAGAGGAAAATCTGTGGTATGAAGCACATGATCCAGAGAACCATCGTGTTCTTAAAATACGTCCAGATATCTCCACTGCTGAACAAAGCCTTATAGTTATCTAATCCAACAAATCTCGGTCCAACCTGTGTCAGACCAGACATGTAATTTTCAAAAAAACTGTTATAAATGGTGTTTACTAACGGTACCAGCTGAAATATTACAAATACAACGATAAATGGAATCAGAAATATGTAGCCCCATTTATTATATCTGACCGCTTTTCCTCCACTATTACTTTTCATAAGACCTACCTCCCAACTGGTATGTTATGATGAATATAGTTTTTGTTACACATAGTTTTTGTTAAAATGACCGTGCCTCCATTCCTGTATGGCAGGCACGGTCCCTGTGGTGCTTGTTAATAATCGTTTTTAGTAAGTTAACTCTGGGTACTTCTCAGTTACAGCCTTGTAGAAGAGATCAAGTGCCTCATCCTTTGTTGCTTTTCCTTCGAAGTAGTTCTTCATAGCGTTCTGGAATTCCTCGTTACATCCCTGATCGTAAGAAGAAAGGTTGCTTAAATCAAGTGTCTCAACACCTGCACAGTACATTGGAAGAGGATTCTGACCACCAAGAATCTTGCTGCTGTATTCTTTATTGTCTTTTACCTTAATTGATCCATCTGCCATTCCGTTCATAACCGTGCTGTTGTTTACGAAATCATCATCATCAACTACGATATCTTTCATAATATCATCATCGGTTGTCATCTTTAACATAATGTCTTTTACAAGGTTGGCATTGTCTGTTCCCTGAGCTGCACAAATCCATGTACCACCCCAGAAGAATCCCTGCGGTCCCTGAGCTGCGCCCCATCCACCGTTGTAACCGATAGATCCTTCTGTATCAGCTGCCATAGAGAAGTTTACTAACCATGCAGGTCCAAAGTAGCAGAATACTTTACCCTGTGGATAGAAGCCTTTTGACCAGTCATCTGACCAGAGATCACATGTACCTGTCTCTCCTGCATCTACCTGAGCCTTGGAATCATCTACCCATTTCATAATATTGTCATCAATGCTGATCTTGTTTCCGTCTACCCACTTGGATGTTACATTGTTGGAGTATACACGGTAAGTATCGTTTGCAGAAGCGGTCATCTTGTAACCGGCATCTTTCATTTTCTTTGCCGTATCGTTATATGTATCCCAGTCCTTTACACTTTCCTGAACCTTATCCGGATCATCTGTTCCAAGAACTTCTTTTGCTGCATCTCTGTTATAGAAAAGAACACCCGGACAGCCCTGCCATGAAAGACCTTTTAAAACTCCGTTGGAATCGGTAACGATATCTTTTGTGTACTGATACTGCTTAGACAGATCATCATCGGTAATTCCCAGATCCTTGATCGGCATTGTGTAGTCCGTATCTACATACTTCAGTGCGTAATCAGCTTCTACAAGGAACAGATCGATCTTGTCATCTGCCGGAGCATCTGCCTGATTTAACAATGTTGCATCCAGATTGTTCTGATATGCGTTGTCATCGTTTGGTGTAATGTTCCAGACAACATCTACATCTCCGATTTTACCATGTGTTGCGTCTACTTCCTTATAATCCGGATAGTGAGCGGTAATACGGCTCTTGAACTCCTCGTTCCAGCAGTAAATGTTTAAAACCTTTCCTGTGTCTTCTGCCGGTTCGGATACTTCAGAACTGGTATCTGCCTTTGAAGTGTCCGGTGTTGATGCATTGTTATCACTCTCTTTGCTTCCACAGCCAGCAAACATTGTTGCTACCATTGTTGCGCACAGCAGTGCACTTACGACTTTCTTTTTCATATAAAACCCTCCTTAATATTGTTGACCTTCTGGTCTGTTTGTTTTGAAGAAATCTTCCGGTTTATTCCTTCGGCTGAATTGCACCTACGGATTGTCCCGGAACTAAACTTCCTTCTATAACGACTCTCTCAACGAGAGTTGTTCTCGGTTTTTCAATGGTTCCGATGAGCCTTGTTGCTGCTTCACTTCCAATTATTTCTGTATTCTGACGAATTGTTGTGAGTTTTGGATATAAAAGCTGCGAAATCATCGTACCGTCATATCCGGCTACCGAAATGTCTCTCGGGATGCGAAGTCCCATTTCAATAATGACATTTCTTCCTCCTATTAAAGAAGTATCATCCGGATAAATGATACAGGTCGGTGGAGCCTCTAAGTTCAACAGTTCCCTTGTCTGTTTTGCTGCCCCTTTGGTTTCCAGATAATCGGCTGTCCGGACGTATGTATCGGGAATTTCAAGTCCAAGCTCATCAATCGTCCGATAAAAGCTTGCCAGCCGGTCCCTTGTAACACTGGACCCTTCCTGTCCATGAATATATGCAATTTTTCTGTGTCCCTGACTGTATATGTACTTTACTAAATCTTCCATACCCTGTATATTGTTGGAAGTAACTGCGGTGCAGTTATGATGCACATAATCAATCGTAACTACAGGTATTTCACTGTTCATCAGCTCGATCACATCCGGGTCGTCAAAATTGGCACATACAATTACGACTCCCTCAAAATTCCGGTACCGGCAATGTTCATAATAGGACATCTTCCGGTTTTCAAAGCAGGTATTGATAAATGTAATATCATATCCTAACTTTTCTGCCTGAATCTTAAGTCCGTTCAGTACACCGGAGAAATATTCATGAGTCAGGCCTCTTCCGGCTTCCTCCTCGAAGAGTACCCCGATATTATATGAACGGTTCGTCTTAAGCGCTCTGGCCGCTGCATTCGGAAAATATCCAAGTGCCTGTGCCGTTTGCTTTACCCGGTTTTTTGTCTCTTCGCTGATATCTTTATGATCATTCAGTGCTTTGCTTACGGTCGCAGTAGAAACACCACATCGTTCAGCAATTGTTTTTAAAGATACCATATCATTCCTCCAATGTTTCGGGAAATTTTCTTAATCGTTTTCGTAGCTTTAATATACCCCCGTATGCCGGTAAATGCAATACTTTTTTGTCATTTCGTCAATTTAAACACTTTATTCTTGACTGTTTTGTGCATATTGTATGTGTATTTTGTGTCCGTGCATGCGCACGCTGTTTTATTCTTATACGTTTACGCAATTTGTTTGTTTTTTAATGTTGCGCACGCATTTGTTGCTTTCTTATATTTTTTGTTTTCGTTTTTGTTCAAGTTGCTGGATTTGCCTGTTTTAAGCCATTTTGTGTTGATTTTTTAAATTTCAGAGACTATACTCTATTTATAAAAGAGAGTGCTTAAACGTTTTCGCTCTCATAGATAAGTGGCATTTAAAACAAGCACGATGGATTGATTACTCCACCAAATGCTTCTTTCCACTTTCATCTACTATGTCACAAGTAAATAATTTTATATGGAGGATACACACATGAAATTTGGATATTTCGATGATGCGAACAAAGAATATGTTATTACCTCTCCTAAGACACCACTCCCATGGATCAACTATCTGGGTTCTGAGAATTTCTTTTCTCTGATCTCCAATACCTGCGGTGGCTATAGCTTCTATAAAGATGCAAAGCTTCTTCGTCTGACGAGATACCGTTATAACAATGTTCCTTTCGACAGCAATGGACACTACTACTATATTAAAGAGGGCGATACCATCTGGAATCCCGGATGGATGCCAACCAAGACCGATCTGGACGCTTATGAGTGTCATCACGGTATGGGCTACTCCACCTTCCGGAGCCGTAAAAATGATCTGCAGGCAGAGCTGACCGCATTTGTTCCGGTTGGAAAGAACTGTGAGATCAATCAGCTGACTCTTACCAATAACAGTAAAGAGACGAAAGATTTTTCTGTTTTTTCTTATGTAGAATTCTGTTTATGGAATGCAATGGACGACATGACCAACTTCCAGCGTAATTTCTCTACCGGTGAAGTAGAAGTTCATGGATCTGCAATTTATCATAAGACCGAATACCGTGAGCGTCGTAATCACTATGCACTGTATGCAGTGAATGCCCCGGTAGACGGATTTGATACTGACCGCGATTCCTTCCTTGGAGCATACGGAGAAAACTCTGCTCCTGAAGTTGTCGTGTCCGATCAGTCCAAAAACTCCATTGCCAGCGGATGGGCTCCGGTAGGCTCCCATCATCTGAAAGTGTCTCTTGCTCCCGGCGAATCCAAAACTTTCGTATTTATTCTGGCATACATAGAGAATCCTGTTGAAGAAAAATGGATCGGACGCGCCGAAGATGGAAAGATTAACCGCACACGTGCGGAAGCTCTGATGAAAGAATTTGATACCAAAGAAAAATCAGAAGCAGCACTGGCTGAACTGAAAAAATACTGGGATGAACTGCTTTCTCACTTTACGGTATCCTCTTCCGAGGAAAAACTGGATCGTATGGTAAACATCTGGCATCAGTATCAGTGTATGGTCACATTTAATATGAGCCGTTCTGCTTCCTACTTCGAATCTGGTATCGGACGAGGCATGGGATTCCGTGATTCCTGTCAGGATCTGCTTGGTTTCGTACATCTGATTCCTGACCGCGCAAGAGAGCGTATTCTGGATATTGCGGCAACACAGTTTGAAGACGGAAGTGCATATCATCAGTATCAGCCTCTGACCAAGAAAGGTAATTCTGATATCGGAAGCGGTTTCAACGATGATCCGCTCTGGCTGATTGCAGGTACCGCAGCATACATTAAAGAAACCGGGGATTACACCATCCTGGATGAAAAAACGCCGTATGACAGTGATCCTTCCAAGGCAACTGATTTTATGGAGCATTTACGCCGTTCCTTCCACTACACCATCGATCATCTCGGACCGCATAAACTTCCGCTGATCGGCCGTGCAGACTGGAATGACTGCCTGAACTTAAACTGCTTCTCCACAGAACCGGGAGAATCCTTCCAGACATTCGGCCCATCCGAAGGACCAAATGCAGAGTCTGTTTTCATTGCCGGTATGTTTGTCCGTTACGGTAAAGATTATGTAGAGATCTGCCGTCACAGAGGGCTTGAGGATGAAGCAAAACTGGCAGAAAATGCTATCGCAGAAATGGAAAAGACGGTTCTTGATGCTGGCTGGGATGGAGAATGGTTCCTGCGGGCATACGATCATTACAAAAACAAGATTGGTTCTAAAGAATGTGAAGACGGTAAAATTTTTATCGAGCCACAAGGCTTCTGCGTTATGGCAGAGATCGGTCTGAAAGAAGGAAACTGTCTGAAAGCCATGGAATCCGTAGAAAAATATCTGGATACTAAATACGGTATTGTACTTCTTCAGCCACCTTATCACAGATACCATGTAGAACTTGGTGAAATTTCCTCTTATCCACCAGGATATAAAGAAAATGCCGGAATCTTCTGCCACAACAATCCTTGGATTTCCATTGCAGAAACCGTTGTCGGACGTGGAAACCGTGCATGGCAGGTATATACAAGAACCTGTCCTGCATATATCGAAGATATCAGCGAAATTCACCGTACCGAACCTTATGTATATTCGCAGATGATTGCCGGAAAAGATGCTCCAAACTTTGGAGAAGCCAAGAACAGCTGGCTGACCGGTACTGCAGCGTGGACATTCCTGGACGTTTCCCAATATATTCTCGGAATTCGTCCGGATTACGACGGATTGACCGTCGATCCATGTATTCCATCCACTCTGGATGGCTTCGAAGCTAAACGTGACTTCCGTGGTGTGACCTATCACATCAGCGTCCGTAACCCGAAACATGTAGAAAAGGGTGTTGCTTCCATGACCGTTGATGGCATTGCCGTAGACGGAAATACGATTCCATTACCAACCGGCAAGACAGAAGTCTCTGTCGAAGTGGTTATGGGCTAATACTTAATCACAGTAATTCTTGTTTCCGGTTTTGTGCCGGAAGCAGTTTTACCATTTTTCATTATTTTCCTACCCCCAAAAAGAGGGTGCGCATTATGCGCACCCTCTTTTTATTCATGATGATTTTATTTATGATGAATCGCTTTTTTCACCCATGTAAATAAGTTTCTTACAAATACTCCTCCAAAAAAGATCTGCCAGCATAATGCCATTGGGAAGTTTAATGCAAATTTTTGCAGCCACACTGCGATCACCTGATTTCCCGGATGTGCAAACAAAACCGTGGCAATCAGACTCATTACCGGACACATCAGACATACGATCATAGAACAGATTGCAAGTGTCACAAAGACCGGCTTGTCTTCTTTCGGATTTACCAGACGAAATGCCAGCATCGTTGCCAGTTTCTCCACTACAAAATACTCCAGGATACATGCAATCGGCCACATAATCGGTATTTCATGAAACGCCAGCAGAAAAACTTCGTTTGTCATTCCGCCTTTGTCGATTGCGATGTTATAGCATACCATGGCATACACCATGACAAACGCCATAACAAGTGTAAATAAAATATTTTCGAGTCTACTCTTCTTTGGCATAATTTTGCCCTCCTTTAATATAAATAAATTTGAGCATAGAAAAACACACGCGTGTTGTTCGTTAATCAGTGAGTAATGCACACATGTGTCGTTTCCAATTATACCAATATGTTCTCTATACAATTAAAAGTGCCTAGTTCCGGAATCGAACCAGAGACACGAGGATTTTCAGTCCTCTGCTCT
>OGDF01000149.1_pt1 | contig 106564 bp, 121 predicted proteins | sample 1570141 | NCBI WGS metagenome assembly OGDF01 (sample SAMEA4370581, study PRJEB24528) | human gut metagenome | reverse complement strand
CTAATCAAAGTAATGTGTATCAATCTAGAGCTGAAAATTCAACTGGATATAAAATGAGTGAGGATATTTGTACAAATTGGAATTACGGTTCAAGCTCAAGTTCGAAATATTTAACAAAAGTAGATAATCTATACAGAATTAGCAGTCAAAGTAATGCTTACGCTTGTTTTTTTAGTAGCCCGTCTGCTGCTAGCGCTAATCTTGTGATGTATGTAGACTGCAGCGGCATTGTAAGCTGTAATGCCTATTTCGATGCCTGCAGTGGTTTTCGTCCAATAGTTTGTCTAAAATCTGGTATCTCTTTAAAAGAAGTAGAACCTGGTAAATCTTACCAAATTTGACATTTTATGTAAATTTTTTTGCTTTTTTATATATTTTATAGTGTATATTACTATTTATCTTGTTGATCTTTTTTGTAGAGTGTATCTTCTTTATACACTCTACACTTTTTTCATCTCTTGAGTTAGTTTTATAAAAAATACATTTTTAATTTTGCTTTACCTTTTTTTATATTTTTCATTTTTTATTAAATTATTTTTTTATTGTAAATCTCAAAAATATTTAGCACTTTTAGAATAAAATTTTCTTACTTGTACAAACTAATAATATAATTTTTTATAATTTTAGGAGAAAGTAATATGGTTAATAATGAAAAAAAAATATCAATTTTTTTATTTATAATTATTCTTTCAGTAGCTATATTTGTTATTTTTAATGTTGTTGCAAATACAAATATGTTATATAACAATAATAACTCATATAATCAAAATAATAATTCAAATACAGTTAATTCATCAAATTTAGAAAAGGAAAAACAAGAAGATAATACTAATAAAAATAATGAAAATATTAACCCCACTACTAACAACAATATATCAGAAGATAATAAATCAAACGTTACGTCTAATGATAATACATATAATACTACAAAGCCTGAGGAAGTTTCTTTATCAAGTTATACTACTTCTATATATGACAAAGATCAAAATAGAGTTGATAATATAACGTTAGCAAATTCTAAACTAAATGGAGTTATCGTAAAAAAAGGAGAAGAATTTTCTTTTAACAGTACAATTGGTCCAATGAATGAGGCGCAGGGATTTAAAAAAGCTGTTGGGTTTGATTCAAAAGGTAAAAAGATAAAAATATCTGGTGGTGGACTTTGTCAAATCAGCAGTACTTTATATAATGCTGTTTTAGATGCAAATTTAGAAGTCACCGAAAGACATGCACATAGTAGAAGAGTTTATTACGTTCCAAAAGATAAAGACGCAACAATATTATATGGAACATTAGATTTTAAATTTAAAAATAATAGTGATAGTGATATAAAAATTGAAGCGACAAACGATTCGACAAATGTTACAATAACATTGAAAAAAATGAAATAATTGCACTTATTTAGTAGATTACATATACATTTCACAATTATGTGATATAATGTTTAAAATTATTTATATAATGATTTATTACAAAGTTTTGGGGAATGTTATGAATTTAAAAAAGAAAATAAAAATATTAATAACGTTTTTATTGTTTTTTATATTAATAAATAATAAGAAAATATTTTGTACAACTAGCGCTGTTATTGATATTACTAAAATGGATATTACATCCATACAAGAAGCAATAGACAATGGATATTTAACATATGAAAAACTTGTTAAATTATATTTAGAAAGAATTGAAAAATATAATGAAACATATAACGCAATTATATCAATAAACGAAAATGCTCTAACACAGGCTAAAAAATGTGACGAAATATATAAAAAAGATGGAAGAAGTAGTATACTTTTTGGAATTCCAATAATAGTTAAAGATAATATAGACTTCACAGATCTTCCTACTACTGCTGGTACAAAGGCTCTTTTGGATTCATATCCATATGAAAATTCTCAAGTAGTAGATAACTTACTTGACTCTGGAGCTATAATACTTGCTAAATCTAATATGAGTGAATTTGCTTTTTCAGCTAAAATTTCCTATAGTAGCTATGGTAGTGTAAAAAATGCATACGATATTTCATATACAACCTATGGTTCATCTGGAGGTTCGGCTGTAAGTGTTGCTGCTTCATTTGCTACAGCTTCAATTGGTACTGATACTAATTCATCTATTAGGCTTCCTGCAAGTGCTGCAAATATTGTTGGTATTCGTCCAACATATGGACTGATAAGTAGTGATGGAATAATCACTTATGATATAACAAGAGATACTGTTGGCCCACTAACAAAAAATGTTAGTGATAATGCTATTTTATTAACAGTGCTTAGCAATAATGGTATAGATTACACAAACTACCTAAAAAAAGATGGATTGCAGGATAAAAAAATTGGAGTAATGTGTGATTTTTTAGAAAACTCATATAGTCAAATAAATAACCTTTTTAATAGTGCAACTAAAAAAATGGAAAACTCTGGTGCCACGATTATCAAAATAACTAATTTTTATAATTCTGACTTAGAATATTATAACAATGCTTCAATGCTAGGAGCTGCGATGGCATATCAGTTTAATAAGTACATACAAAATACTTCAAGTAAAATAAAAAGCTTTAGTGACTTATTAAAAAGTGGCGGATATGTTCAAGGACTAGATGAATATAACGTTAGTACAGATGTAGATTTAACAAAGTCTAGTAGAATCACTTTAGTAAATGATTTAAAAAGCAAACTAAAAAAGGCTTTATTAGATGTAATGGACAAAAATGACGTAGATGTTTTAATATACCCTTCTTCATCAAATAAATTATTAAAATTAAATTATATAGACTCTACTTCTTTTTGTAACAACTCAAATAAACTTGCATCAGCAACCTCTCTTCCTGCAATTACTATTCCACTCGGATTTGACAGTGATGGTCTTCCATACGGACTTGAAATTCTTGCAAGAGAAAATAAAGAAGATTTGCTATACGAAATTGCATATGCTTACGAACAATTAAACTATTCATTAATAACACCAAACAACATCTCTCCTAATTTATATACTATATCAAAAGACATTGAAAAATTAAAATCACTTTATGAAGAAAATATTGGTATAAATAATGATCTTGATGAACTTGCTAAAGACATTTTTATAAATTACAACACTGACAACCAATATGATCAAGAAACTAAATCACTAATTTCTAAATATGAAAAACTAAAGTTTGAAAATGTTATAAGTGCAATGTCAAATTATATTAACATAGAAAATAGTCAAGATAATAAATTTTATTTTAACTTTAAATATATAATTTTTTTAGTTATAATTCTAATCATATTTTTAGTTATTTTAAAATCTTTATCACATAGAGGCAAAACAAAAAAAAGTAAGAAAACATCTAGTTTTTCAAAAAGAAAAAAGAAACAAAAAGAGTTTAGAAAAATCAATACACAAAATGACCTATATATGAATCAGTTATTTAAACAAAATTACAATAACAAAAATAATAAAGATATATACTAAAAAATAGTGTATAAATAGTGTATAATATGTAACATTTAATTTATCAACATATTATACACTATTTTTTTTATTTATGTTTTAGATTATTTACTCTTTATTAATAACATCCAATTTATAACGTTATATGATTTATTTAAATAAACACTTGGCATATCAAAATGTGTCATTTCATCAATTACTTTAAAACTTACCTCTTTCATCATTTTCACGATTTCTTGAATTAACAGCTCTTGCTCTTTCTTCTTGTTCTTCCCTATACGTTTTTTCTATATTTCTAGCAAGTTCTTGCTCATCACAAGCTCCGTCTTGAAGTTGTTTATGAAATTCATCTGTTGCCTCTACCTTAAAATGATTTTCATCATATCCAAATAATGCTTGTTTTATAGAAAAGCTCAACTTTACATCATTTTTGATATCATCTTTTTGCATAGAACCAGTATCTAGTTGAATGTCTTGAGAAGTACCTTTTAGTGAAATAGAAGATGAAAGTAAACTACTTATTTTCTCTAAACTTTCCTTATCTTCATTAAACGCAGCTCTGACATTTGGATCTTTAAGCGTAGCTGCTTTTTTATCATCTTCGATAAAAGAAAACATATCTCCAATTTTTTTATTTAACCTAGATCCTAGTACACTTAAAATTGCTCTACTTGAATCAGATACCTTTTCATTACATATAGTAACATTATTTGGATCATTTCCATAAATATTTTCAACAAAAGCATCAAGTTCATTGTCTTTAATTTCAGGAATAATATGTTTAATAGCACTTCTAATATCATCCATAGCACCTGGTTTTGAAAGCTCTTGTTGCTTATTAGATATACTAGCCTCTACTACTTGCTCAAGCATTTTTTCATCTGTTTTTGAAAAAGCAAACATTTTATAACTACTTTGAAGTATAAGAGTTTCTTCGTCACTAAGAATATATGGCTTTCCATTTTCAATTAACGATTTTTTAGATTTATCTAGTATTTCATTTAATTTTTCTTTTCTCTCGTCAATTGTCATTTTATCATCAACAGTCATTGTTTTTGCAACTTTTTTAACTTCTTCTTTTTCTTGTTCCATCGATGCAGGTGCACCTGAATATTCAGGCTGTTGAAAATAAATATTTGGAGATTGTTGACCCATTTGTTCTTGATTTTTAATTTGTCCTTGATTTTTATTTCGTTCTTGATTTGGTTTTGCTCTATCTTCCTTCTCCTTATCTTCAAACTCAATAGATTTATTAATATCTACATCAATTCCATGTTCAGCAAGTTTTGATTTTAAATCAGTAGCCACCTTCTTAAATGCAATTATATCACTTTCAGTACTTTTTATTCTGTTTTCTAAATCATTTGCCTTTTTGCTACATCCTTCCAAGTTTTCCTTTGCTTTTTCAAATTCTGAATAATCACTATCAGTAATATTTGGATCACTTCCACCATGCGCATTTCTAATTTCTTCGATCTTAGCTTTATATGTACTTTCTTCTAATCTTAAAAGGTTACACTGCTCTTGCATCTTATCTTTATTATCTTCAAATTCTTTTATTTTATAATTTGCAATACCAATTGTAGCCTCAAGTGTTTTTCTAAATTTTAAGTCAAATTCTTCCTTAAATTTCTCTTTATTTTTACTAAAAATATTTGAAATCTCATTAAGTGCTTCTTGCATCTTTTGATCATACTCTTGAGTACCAGCAGAAAAATTTAGACCTACTTGTGCACCAATTTGCATTTTCAAATCTGATAGCTCTTTATCATCGCCACTAAACTGTAAACTATTTGGATCATATCCATTTGCAACACAAAAAGCCTCTACATCCATTTTATTACTTAGCATTGGAGCATTAAAATCTATTTGGTTTACTGTATCAGTTATATACCCAGCACACCCTTTAATTGAAAATTTATCTAAACTTGATTTATCCATACAATCACTCTCCATATCTTATATATTTACCACTGATTATATTATATAATTAAATATTTTTCAATAAAAGCATAAAAAAAAACAAAATATAGCATCAATGCCATACTTTGCTTTTAATTTTTTTATTGCTTAGTTGCTTCTTTAGTTTTAGCAGCTTTACCTACTCTATCTCTTAAATAGTATAGTTTAGCACGTCTTACTTTACCTGCTCTTTTTACTTCTACTTTAGCTATTTTTGGTGAATGAACAGGGAATGTCCTTTCAACGCCAATACCGCTAGATATTTTTCTAACTGTAAAAGTTTCATTAAGACCAGAATTTTGACGTTTTATAACAGTACCAGTAAATACCTGAATTCTTTCTCTATTTCCTTCTTTAATTTTAACGTGTACATCAACTGTATCACCTATGTTGAAATTATGTACTTGTTCATTTTTGTATTCATCTTCTATTGCCTTTATTATATCCATTATTTTTTCCCTCCTCTGCAATAAATAATATAAAATAAATCACAAAGTTAATTATGATTTTTCATTAACATTTTCATGTTTTTTTCTTTCTTCATCTAAACATTCTTTTTGATATTTTAAATAAAGATCAGGTCTATACTTCTTAGTTATTCTAATAGCCTCAGCTTTTCTATACAAAGAGATATTTTTATGATGCCCCGATAATAATATATCTGGTACTTTTCTATCTCTAAATATAACAGGTTTAGTATATTGTGGATATTCAAGCAAACATGTAGTATGTGATTCTTCATCTAAAGATCCATCTGATAAAACTCCTGGTATAAGTCGTATAACACTATCCATAAGTACCTGTGAAGCAAGTTCTCCACCAGTTAAGACATAATCTCCAATTGAAATCTCTTCAACTCCATATTCTTCTATTATTCTTTCATCAATTCCTTCGTAATGACCACATATTAATATGCAATTTTCCAAAGACGTTGATAAATTTTTACACAAATCATAATTTAAAACTTTCCCCCTTGGTGATAAATAAATAATTCTAATATTACTCTTACGCCCTCCATCATAACTATTTAATTTATCCTTTGCAAATTCAATAGCCCTTGATAATGGTTCACAAGAAATTATCATCCCACTACCACCACCACATGGTGGAAAATCAACTCTTTTATGTTTGTCCAAAGTGAAATTTCTAATGTCAACAACATCTATACTAACTAAATTTTTCTCTAACGCACGTTTTATTATACTAGTATTTACAAATGCATCAAACATAGAATCAAATAAAGTTAATACAACAAATCTTGTCATTTACATTAAACCTTCCATAACAGATACAAATATCTTTTTATTTTCTATATCCACATTTTTTATAACATCTTTTATCATTGGAAAATATACTTTTTTACCATCTACAAGATCTATTTCTAATACATCATTTGCACCAGTGCTAAACACATATGCAACTTTACCAATCAAAGATTCATCCTCAAGCTTTATAACTTCACAAGAAATCAAATCTTCAATATAGTATGTATCCTTTTGCTTAATTTCCTCTTTTTTGGTATACACGTCAGTATCTCTTAGCTTATTTGCTACATCAACATCATCTATACCTTCAAACTTAACAATTAACATGTTATTTTGAATCTTAGAACTAAGTACCTTATGTTCATCCTGCATGTTTTTATCAAAGTACATTTTTTTAAGTTTAGAAAGATTTTTTATATCATCTGTGTATGTATAAATTTTAACTTCACCTTTTATACCATGTACATTTACAATTTTGCCTATTAAAATACTATTCATTAGTATTCTCCTTGCTTTTAGATTCCTCAACTTCTACAGAAACTTTTTGATGATTTTTCATTCCATATGAGTTGATAATCTCTCTAATAGAACGTATAATTCTTCCTTCTTTACCTATAACCCTACCCATATCACTAGGATCAACAGCAAGTGTCAAAACTAGTTTATTTTCTTGGTCTTTTTCAGTTATTTTTACTAACTCTGGATTACTAACAAGGTTTTTTACAATAAATTCTAATAAATCTTTATACATTTCTATCCTCCTATAACTCTATTCCAGCTCTTTTTATAAGTGATAGAGCACTTTCAGTTGGCTTAGCACCTTTTTTTATCCATTCTTGTACTTTTTCAGTATCTAATTTTATTTCAGCTGGATTTGTCATTGGATTATATGTTCCAACTTTTTCAATAAATCTACCATCAGCAGGATATCTTGAATCAGCAACAACTACTGTATAATAAGGAGCCTTCTTAGCACCATCTCTTCTTAATCTAATTTTTACCATAAAGTTTCACCTCCTTTAAAAATATGTATATATCTAAAACTTAGGCATTTTCATACCGTTTGGTAATTTCATTTTTCCATTTGTCATAGATTTCATTGTTTTTTGCATTTGTTCAAATTGCTTTATAAATCTATTAACATCTTCTACTTTATTTCCACTACCTTTTGCAATTCTAAGCCTCCTAGAGCCATTTAAAATCTTTGGATTTCTTCTTTCTTTTGGAGTCATAGATGTAATAATTGCATCAATTCTATATAACTGTTTTTCATCAAATTCAGCATCACGAATCTCTTTTGGAATCCCAGGTAACATTGAAAGTATCTTTTTAAATGATCCCATCTTTCTTATCTTATTCATCATATCAAGATAATCATCAAGTGAAAACTCATTTTTTCTCATTTTCTTTTCAAGATCTATTGCCTGTTCTTCTGAAAAAGCTTCCTCTGCCTTATCTATTATTGAAAGCACATCTCCCATTCCAAGAATTCTTGAAGCAATTCTATCTGGATAAAATGGTTCTAAATCACTTAATTTTTCACCAACAGATGCAAATTTAATTGGTTTATTTGTAATTTTCTTTACAGAAAGTGCAGCACCACCACGTGAATCAGAATCAAGCTTTGACATTGTAATTGAATCTATTCCTAGCTTTTCATTAAAAGCCTCAGCAACATTTACTGCTTCTTGACCAGTCATAGAATCTACAACTAACATAATCTCATGTGGCTTAACAGCTCTTTTTAATTCAACCAGTTCATCCATAAGTGCTTCATCTATTTGTAAACGTCCAGCCGTATCTATTATTACCACATCACAAAGTTTTGACTTTGCAGCTTTTATTCCATTTGTAGCAATACTTACTACATCTTTACTATCTATTTGGCTATATACATCAACATTAAGACTTTTACCTAAAGTTTGAAGTTGATTTATAGCAGCAGGTCTATATACATCACATGCAACCATAAAAGGCTTTTTACCTTGCTTTCTTAAATAGTTACTAAGTTTACCACAAAGAGTAGTCTTACCACTTCCTTGAAGTCCAACTAACATTATAACTGTTGGTGGATTTGATGAAATATTAAGCTTTGACTCACTACTACCAAGTAACTCAATTAATTCGTCTTTTACGATTTTTACTACTTGTTGACCAGGAGTTAAACTTTTCATAACTGATTCTCCTAGAGCTTTTTGTTCAATTGAAGAAACAAATTCTTTTACAACTTTATAGTTAACGTCCGCCTCAAGTAGTGCAAGCTTTACTTCTCTTAGCATCTCTTTTAAATCTTTTTCAGTTATTCTAGTTTGACCTTTTAATTTTTTCATTACATTTTGTAACTTATCTGATAAACTATCAAACATAATATCAATCCTTTACTCTAAAAGCTTAAGCAATTCTTGCTTATTCTTATTTAAATCTTTACTATCTCTACATATACTATACGCTCTTTGCATATTTTGAAGTATTTTTAAAAGTCCAAGCTTTTCATCAAATAATTTTAACATGTTCTCACTTGTCTTTATGCTATCTCTTACTCCTTGATATGAAATATTTCTATTTTGAGCAATTTCTCTAAGCGATAAATTAAACAAAAAGTATTCTTCAAATATTTCCTGTTGCTTCTTTGTTAGCAACTTCCCATACGTATCATATAACAATGTTAATAAAACATTTTCATCCATAATTTACCACCCAAAGCTAATGTAAAGTAAAAAAGCTTTACAGTTATTATACAATACCACTACATTTTTGTCAATAGTAAATTTACATTTTTTTATTTAACTACTACCTTAACTATTAAAAACTTTATTATGTGAAAAAACAGACTTAGCTAGTACTACTAACCAAATCTGTTTTTTATGAAAATTGCAATTTAATAATTTAATAACTTAATATTTAAGGAAGTTAAATAGCATTAAGTCTTAATTTTTCTGCATTACTTCCAACATACAAAATAACATCGCTGTTATTATCGCTACATTTTTGGAATTTACTTGCATACATTTTTACTTCCTTAATTACCAATTCTGTAATATGCGGAGAAATATAATAATCACATTTTTCAGCATTATTACTAGCACTAATATGTCCACCAACTACTGTTACAAATTCCATGCTTTCTCCGTTTTTGTACTTTCCTTGATCAAATATCATTTTTCTTCTCTTGCCAAAAAAAGCAATATCTGACATAAATAAATAACCAGATGAACTCAAATTTTGTATTTCAGCTTTTGACCATGATAAATCTAAATTAAACCATACCTCACCAATTTGTACCTGATTCCAAGCATGTTTTCCACCATCAACGCTCATGCCTACTATTGTCTTGCACCTTATGCCAACACAATTTAAAACATTTCTTACTATTTCAGCATATCCTCCACAAATTGATTTGCCCGTTATAATACCTAAAATATTGCTAACATTGGAATAATATTCAAAATACTCTTTGTCAGAAACACTCATATGTATACTCTTAAATCCACTGTCATATTCGATTTTGTCAGATATAAGTAAAAGTACTTGTGTAGTAAGCTGATAATCCATTGCTACTTTACTAGCATTTTTAGTAACATACAATTTTTCAATAATATCTTTATCAATTCTTGTTCTTACTTTTTTATAATCAGATAGCATAATTGGTTTTTGCTCAATAATTATATCTCTACCTTTTTCCACTATCCTTACGCCAAGTACATCAAAAAATTGCTCTATTTTAGCCAGCTTTTTTAGTGAAAGTTCTCCAATATTGTCTATTGTTACAATAATTGGTACACCTTTGTAATCCTTTCTAGTTTTTAACAAAGTTTCTACTACTGCTATATCGATAAAATTAACACAAGCATAAGGAAATTTTTTGCCGATTTTTTTAAAATCTCCAATTTCAAATAAAGAGCTTCCACTAAACTTAAGTCTAAAGTTTTCTACTTGACTTTTATCTTTATTTTTGCAAAACTGATTCAGTCCTTGAATATCCTCTAAACTCCGTATTAATAAAGTCTTATTAGTAATTTCTGTTATATCGCATCCTCTTTTTTCAACTTTTTCAAGTGCTTTAAATAATTCAATTAATGAAAATATATTCCTAAATGATTTAAAAGGAATACTATCTTTAATGCTATATAAAAGAAACTCTTCTTTTGAAACTTTAATTTCTATTTCCTCTTTTAACTTTGTACGAATAGCTAAATTTTCTTCATTTAACCATCTGATATACAAGTTGTTTATATAATCATAATTAATGCTATCTTTAATCAATGTTCTAATATCCAAAATTATACCTCTTTTCTAATAATAATTCTAGTTCTTATAAATAACAGATATTATAGATATTTTCTAACACAACACCTCAAAAATATACCATGTGCTCTTGCCTTTTTGTAACTTATGATATTTTCCTCCATTTAATATTATTTGTAATTACTAAATACAATGCCTTTTTTACAACGAACTTTCAATATGCAATTTTCTCCTTTCAAAACTGTATTTACCACTGCTAGTGCAAAAAATCATATGCACTTAAACAATAATCTCACTATTTATTTTATCATATTGTATGGGTAGCGTCAATAAATTATGTAAACTTTTTTTTGCTTGAACTAAATCTCATTAAACTAAATATAATATTAGTTTAGCTTAAAATATGACTATATTTTATATTATATTACACATAACTACACATAAATAAAAAATGAACCAAACTAGAATTAACTAGCAAGGTTCACTCTTTTTAGGTATTAACTATTTAGTAGTATAAATATTAACAAAATTAACACCTAAGTGCTTAGCCATAATCATCATGATTTTAAGCGTTATAACGTCCAAATACCCCATATCTTCAAGCATGTCTTTAATCCATGTAGAATTTGGACGTGAAAAATATACTTCTGTTCCTTCTTCTTCTAGCTTTTCAAGCTTAGCATCTACTGACTCAAAACCACTATCATATATTTTTTGTAATATGATTGTAAACAAAAAGTCCATGATTTCAGAAATTTTATTATTAGCATTATACATAGATATTTCAAAAATAGTCTGAAAACTAATGTAAAACTTAATTTCATCTCTTTTTTGGGGAAATATTTGTTTTTCTTCTAAGGTTTTTAAGTTTACTCCGTATATTCTATCCTTTTTAGCTTCTCTTACAATAAATGCTTCATTGTGACTAAACACCAAATCTCCTATTTCTACACTTAAAAGTGGAACAATTATTCCACTCATAAGAAATGGTTTCAAATCCGTACCATAATTTTTTATCTTAAAAGTACTTTTATCATATCCTATAAAATGACCTTTTTTATACTCGTATACTACTCCTAAAGGTGTGATTTTCATATTTTGAAAAGTTTCGCATTTTTCAAAACAATCGCAAAAGTCAAGTACAGTATTATTTTTCAAATTCTCAAAAATATCCATATGATCTAGATTAATATATTTAGATTCAATATTTATCATATCTTTCTCCTTTTGGTGTATATTTAAGTATCTCCTCTACCAATTAAGCAGAGGAGATACTTGATCTTTAAAAAATAATTATTAGTTGTCATTATTAGTTGTCATTATTTTCTTCGTCAAAATCATCAAACATATCTAAAATTGATGATTTTTTATCATTTTCATTAGATTTATTCATAATTTTATCATCAACAAAGTCTTCAACTTCATTTTTACTCATAAAATTACTAAAAAAATCTTTCAATCTTGGTGAAAATGCAACAACAATAGCAACTATAGGTGCAGATACCATAATTAGCTTTTTAAAGTTTTCATTTTCTTTTATATCCTCCTTTTTAAAATAATTACTATACGCTATAAACAAAACAGTTACCGCTCCAGCCAAAATAACATATTTTTTAAGACTATTTTCACTAAAAATCTCTCCATCTATGTCAATTCCACTTTCATCAGCTATTTTATCTTTAAAAATAAGAAAAATAGCTTCAAGCTGATCTTTAATATTAGTAAATTTATTACTATTAAGAAGTAATATTGCACCAATTGCAAGTGAAATAGGTAAGAGTGTAATTATTGTTTTTTCATATGGCTTTATTAAATTATACAACTTTGCTACTATCCCATCTGCTTCTTTTTTAGTAATTTCATCTTCTAATGTATCATCAAAAGACATACTTTTAGTAAATGCAAACAAAGTTCCTATAACTGTTCCAAATCCAATAAGCTTTTTTATATTTTCCTTATCGTTTAGTTCTGGAATATCTATTCCAAAGTTCTTTTTAATAGTACCTCTGATATCCTTTTTTTCTAAATCCTCGCCATTTAATGTCAAAGCTACAAAAGCCACACATGCAAACGGTAAAAGAAGTCCTAGATATTTTTCATTATTTTTAGTAAATGACTTTATTTTTTCATTTGCCTCGTCAATACCGTCTTCAAAGAAATTTTTAGCAAGTAATGTTGAAATCCAAAGAATGATTTTTCCTTCCTCTGTTTTTCCACCATCAAAACCTAAAATTTTTCCAAGCGATATTACTTTAGTATAACATCTAACTCCAATTTGATTTACAACTGGAAGAAGCTTTTCTACCTTTAGAGTAAGTGGATTAGCTCCAAATACGCCTTCAGAATCCACTCTGGTTATAAACAAGACTTCACTACTATTGCAAATTACAGTATCGCCAACATTTACAGATACTGATGGAAATGCTATACTTGGTAAAGATATTGTTTTAATATTTGCAAAATCTGTAACTGCTCCTTTTTCAAAGTCATATCCTCTAAAACGTCCTTCTTCGTACTCATAAACAGTTCCAAGAATCGTAGATCTAATTTTTGGATCAAGATCAATGCCAAAATTAATTCCAAAATCTTTTGCAATCTTTTTTATATCCAAACCCGCAAATATTCCAGATTTTTCTTTTGATTGCAAATTTTTCTCATTATCTTTATTTTCCTCAACATCTTCAGAAACTACTTCTTCTTCACTCTCACCATTTTCATCAACTACGCCTGCTTTTGAAAGTTCTGAAGCATCATAATGCAATACATACAATTTTTCTGAAAAACTAACAGAAGAACTCCTATCCATGTCTATTATTCTGCTAGAACCACACCAAGTACCTCTTTTACACAAAATTTCGATAGGTACTAAAATACAGTTACCTTGTATTTTTAAGCTTTGAGCACTTATACATTCATATTTTTTGGCAAAACTCCTACAAGATGTAGTAATATTCAAATGTATTTTTCCAGATAAAACTCCAAAACTTATGGCATTAAAACATTCAGTTTTACTACACCTATGCAGACTGCCTCTAGTCCATCTCCGACAAACTGGACAATATATATTTTTAATTTCTAGTTTTTCTAATTTTCTAAAATTTTCAACTTTCATAAGCTATAACCCTCCTAGTAATATTTTTTAACTACATACTCCTTTCCTAAATTTAATAGTTTTCAATGTCGTAAGTTTACTAAACATTTTTACATAACCACCTTTTTGGATTATATCATTATACGTATTAGTTGTCAATAATTTACGTGGCTTAATTTATGTAGCTTATTACCTATGTACATACTGTACTTACTTGAATTACCTTTTCATTCTAAAATATACGCCTATTTACAAAAATACTTTTCTGCTTCTTTTGCAGCTTTCATATATTCTAGATGACGTTTATAAATCCTGCTGTTTGCCTCTTTTACATACATATCATGTTCCTGAGATGTAACCATCTTCGCTTTTTCTACATTCTTTAATCCATTATATGATGATTCCCGTAATATCAACTTTGCCATCTATTTTACCTCCAACTTATCACAAAATTTATCTAAAGTTGTAATTTTCTATTGTTCCCCTTGAACCAACATCAATATAACATGATTTCTCCTTTCTAAAAAGTATACTTATTTAATGTTGATGCTATGAGTCCTTAAACATCTGCAATATAAATATCTGTAGCGATTATATCATTGCAATTATTACTTGTCAATATTTTACTATTAAGATAATAAATACTATAAGAAGATTTCGCGTTATATAAGATCAAAAATAGCCTGCAGTTTTTACCACAGACTATTTTAATTACTAATTTTAAATATAACTTAAATTAAATAGCAAAATAATTTATTTACTTTCCTACTACACAAGTTCCATCACTTAAAATAACAATGATAGCACCTTCTTCATTATCAAATTTTATAAGTTCAATTTTCTTTTCTTTAAGATCCGCACTTTTTCCTTTCAAAGTACTTCCATCTTCTTTTATGAATTTCAAAATATCATCACTTGTAATTACTGGTGCAATACCATTTTCATAAAAGCTTTCACCCCATTTGACATTTTCCTTTAAAAGAAGTGTTCCATCAAACTTTAAGTAGTTATAGCTCGGTTTACTTGTACTATCCACCTTGCGCTCAACCAATGCCAATTTACAACTAGTAAAGTCTTTAACAGATACAAAATCTTCCTTTGAAATAATTTCTCCTTCCTTATTAACAAAGTTTGTAAAATCATCAAACATGATTGTAGCTATTCCAAACTTGTCAAAAACACTCATAGCTGTAAAATTCCTACTACAAAAAAGTGTTCCATTAAGCTTTAAATAGTTAAATTCAAAAGGTTCTTTTACCAGAACATATATCATGTTATACTTAAGTTCTCCAGTTTCTAAAAAATCAATATTAGAAAGTAGACTTCCATCAAACTTTAAAAAGTTTAGTAATCCATTAGTGCGACGTACTCTTGCAAGACCATTTTCATCAAACGGTCTTATTTCCTTAAAATACTCCTTTGAAAGCATTATTTTGTCATCTCTTTCATAATTTAATAATCCGTTATGATTAACAAGAGTAAGTTTACTTGCATCACAAATTATCTTTCTACATCTAGCGTTATGTTCTAATACAAAAGAGCCATCAGGATTTAAAAAGTTAAATTCTTCATCATTTACCTTAACCTTAGCTTTTTCATTTAAAAACATACCTATATGAAAAAAACTCTTTTCAAACATTAATGTACCATCTACTCTTAACATGTTATACTTGCCATCTAATAGCACAACTACTGACAGTCCATATTCATTAAAATATTTAATTTCTTTAAAATCAATTTTCGAGATAAATTCACCATCATTATTAATGATGTTAAATATTCCTGTATCTACCTCAACTATTGCTACGCCAAAACTATTAAAGTTTCCCATGCTTTTAAAATTTCTACTTAAGAAAAATGTTCCATCTTCTTTTAAATAATTATACCTATCCCTTTCTACTTCAACACATACCTTGCCATTTTTAAATTCTGTATCTGCAAAATAAAAGTCTTTATCTGCTAGTAAACTACCATCAGTTTTAATATAATTCCATAAACCATTGGTGCGTAAAACCCTAGCAATTCCATTTTTCATAAATGCTTCTACATCATTAAAATCTTCACTTGAAAGTAATTTTAGATCTTCTCCAATGTAATTATAACGTCCATTTGCAAGTAACACAGGTATTAATTTAAAATTAAAAGTATCACTTTCATTTTTAATATTTTCTTTACATATAATGCTACCATCAGCTTTTAAAAGTTCAAAATTTCCAGATGATGTCTTAACAGCTACAAACATCTTCCCATTCATATTAAAAAAATCAGTAGTATGAAGATCATTTTTAAGTAATAACGTTCCATCTAGTTTTATAAAGTTATACTTGTCATTTACTTGTAATACCTTAGCTAAACCTTGTTCAGAAAATGGATAAATTACCTTAAAATCATTTTTAGATATGAAATCTCCATTAGTGTTTACAATATTTTTAAGTCCATTTGTTTTTTTTACATAAGCTATCTTAAACCTATCATCAAAGTGACTTAAATCAGCAACATTTTCTTTGAATTTAAACTTTCCATCCAAGTCTAAATAATTTATGCTGCCATCTTCAAACTCAACTTCATATACACATCCCATTTTGTTATTTTGATCATAAAATACTTTTTTATAACCTAAGTCATATATTAATGTTCCATCCTTTTTCCTTATTTGCCTATGACCATTCATATATTCAAGTAAAACACTACTATCATATATATTAAGACTTACAGTATCCTCTTCAATTACTGGAGCCCCATTACCACTTATAGTATTGTATAACTTATTGCACTCATTAACTTTTTTATTGCCACTTGATAACTTGCTCCAAAAGCTATCCTCTAAAACAATATTTCCATTTACATCAACAAAATTCCATATTCCACTGTTACGGCAAACAAGTCCAAAGCCATCACGAAATGGTAAAGCTACTTTAAAAGATTCATCTTCATTTAAAATTCCAAAGCTTCCATCTGGTAATAACTTAGCATAATTTTTTCCATCTTTAAATTTGATTACTATAATATTTTCCATTGCCATTTCATTAATTTTTCTCATATTTTTTTCCTCCTAATTATAGTTGAAATAGAAATTAACATTTCGAATCAAATTATACCATCACATTAACGTTATGTCAATCATATTTTATATAATTATCTGATTTACTAATCCGCCTAATGTCAAAAATATGATGTACTTTTTTCCATATATTGCCTTTTACTTCGTATTTTTAGGAATTTGACACTTTTTAAATAAAAAATATAAAAAATACATATAATATATTGATAATATACGTATAATATGCTATAATATACATATAATATAGCATGGAGGTGATATTATGGCTACAATTAATGTTAATGTAGATGAAAAAATAAAAAAACAAGCTAAAGAGACTCTTGATTATCTTGGAACAAATTTTACAAATGTTATCAATATGTTATTGAGACAAATAATCTTAACTGAAAGCATTCCATTTGAAATAAAAGTACCAAAATTAAATGCAGAAACTATAAAAACTATTGAAGATGCAGAAAAAGGAATAGGATTAAGCAAAGGATATACTAATTTAGATGAAATGTGGAAAGATTTAGAGAAAGAGGATTGATAAATTTGTTAACAGTAAAATATACTAATTTATTTAAAAAAGATTATAAATTAATAAAAAAAAGAGGTCTTAATTTAAAGCTATTGCAAGAAGTTGTTGATATGCTTGCTAATGAACAAACATTGCCTGAAAAGTATAAAGAACATTATTTGGCAGGAAAATATAAACGGATACAGGGAATGTCACATACAACCTGATTGGCTTTTAATTTATAAAATAGATAAAGGTGAATTAGTATTGACAGCATATAGAACAGGTTCGCATTCAGACTTATTTTAAAAAATATAGAACTTCAAAATTTTCAAAATTTTCTAGTCTTTTATAAAATTTTTACTAACTATTATCACCTTCTCATCTCCCGCCCCTTTTTACAAAATTCTACATTTTTTATTGACTTTTTTTTCAAATGAATGTATACTATAAAATGTTAATTACAAATAATATATTTGTAGCATAAACTACAGTATATTGTTTATTTTTTAGATACAAGGAGTGAATTTTATGAAAAAGACAAAAATTGTTTGTACAATTGGTCCAGCTAGTGAAACTACAGAAGTTTTAGAGCAATTAATAAAAGCTGGTATGAATGTTATGAGACTTAACTTCTCACATGGTGATCATGAAGAGCATTTAGCTAAAGTAAAAACTTTAAGAGCTATTAATGAAAAACTTGGAACAAATATTGCTTTCATGTTAGATACTAAAGGTCCAGAAATTAGAACTGGTTCTTTTGGAACAGATCAAAAAACAAAAATGGATTTTACAAAAGGTGATAAAATAACTTTAACAACTAGAGATGTTGAAGGTTCAAAAGAACTTCTTTCTGTAACTTATACTGGTCTTCCAAATGATGTTGAAGTTGGTGGACATATATTAATAGATGATGGTTTAGTTGATTTATTAATAGATGAAATTGACGGTACTGAAATAAAATGTACTTTCCAAAACTCAGCTACTTTAAAAGGTAAACGTGGTGTTAACGTTCCTGGCGCTAAATTACAACTTAATGCTATGACTGAAAAAGATAAAAGTGATTTAAGATTTGCTGTTGAAAATGGATTTGATTTTGTTGCTGCATCATTTATAAGAAAGCCACAAGACGTAATCGAAATGAGAGAATACTTAAATTCTGTTGGTAAAAATAATATTAAGATAATATCTAAAATTGAAAACCAAGAAGGTCTTGACAATTTTGATGAAATATTAAAAGTAACTGATGGCGTTATGGTTGCTCGTGGTGATTTAGGTGTAGAAATTCCAGAAGAATTAGTACCTGCTGCTCAAAAAATGATGATTAAAAAGACTGTAGAAGCTGGTAAGACTGTTATAACAGCTACTCAAATGTTAGAGTCAATGCAACATAATCCAAGACCAACACGTGCTGAAGTATCAGACGTTGCTAATGCAGTATACGATGGTTCTTCTTGTGTAATGTTATCTGGTGAATCTGCACAAGGTGATTATCCTGTTAAAGCTGTTGAATCTATGGCAAGAATAGTTGAAGCTACTGAAAAAGATATTTGTTATTGGGGTAGATTTAAAAAGAAAAATATTGAAAAATTAGCACTTTCTAAAAAAGATAATGCTAGTGAAGATACATTTACAAAACAAGCTAACTTCTCTGTATGTTGTTCTGCTATGTTTTCAAATGCTGATGCTATAGTTGCAGTATCTGAAACTGGAAAAACTGGCACAATGTTATCTAGCTTAAGACCAGCTTGTCCTATTTATCTTATAACTGCTAATGAACAAACTTATAGACAAATGGCTGTTGAGCAAAATGTATACCCAATATTAGTATCTGGTGAAAAAGATTTTTCATCTTTACTTGCAAAAGGTATTGAATCTTTAAAAGAAAAAGGACTTTTAAAGAAAGATGATACAGTTGTTTTAAGTAATGGATTTAAAGCAAATGAATTAGAAAAAGTTCAAGGAACTGGTACAATTTTAAAAATATAGTTTAGTTACATAATAAACTATATCACATTAGTCTAGGTAAAGGGTAAAAGTAAATACATTTTTCTTTTCCCTTTATTTTTAGATATACGGTAAAATACAATTTTAACATTAAAAGTCATGTTTTTTTTTAAATGATTTTAAAAAACTTGATTATTTGAGTTTTTTATGTTAAAATGTTTTAGTAATTAGTTATTTAATTAAAAAGGGGGCTTTTAAAATGGCAAAATGTGAAATATGTGATAAAGAAGTAAATTACTCAATGCAAGTAAGTCACTCTCACAGAAGAACATCAAGAACTTTTAAACCAAACGTTCAAACTGTAAGAGCAAATGTTAATGGAACTCCAAAGAAAGTAAATGTTTGTACTAGATGTTTAAGAAGTGGCAAAGTTGAAAGAGTTTAATTTATTGATTTATTTATTAATTTATTATTTTTGATTTATTAAGTCATTTAGTGATACTTTTGTATATGGAAAGATTTATTCTTTTCATATTTTTTTATTCTTATTTTCTTGTCTTTACATATTATTATTACTTTTTATTTTTTACTTTATACTTTATATCTTATATTTTAAACATATAAAATAACTCTTAAAAGAATTTATCTAAAAGAGTTATTTTTTAACATAATATCTATTATATTACTATTATATTTTAAAGATAGTTCTTAAAATCATTTTCATAAATTTTCCTGGTTGATATATAACTACTTTCATATAAAAATTACCTCCTTTTAGCAAAATAACCATGCAATTCCAGTTATGATAACTGCAATTGCAACAATTGCTACCCAGCACCAAATAGGAAGAATAATGCTAAGTCCTACTCCTACTCCTAAAGCCAGAAAAAATAAGCCAATTGTTTTTCTAAATCCTCCAGTAAACATGTTATTCCTCCTTTTGACAAAACATATAAAATGTTATACAATACATGTATAGTATATATTATGAAAAAAAATTTTAAAGGTGATTATTTATGGAAAATGAAATATTAGACAAAAGTAAAAAAAAGTATATATGTACTTCTAAAAAAAATGCACATAAAATTATAGATATTTTAAATACTTACTACAAAGATGCAAAATGTGGTCTTAACTACACTACTCCACTTGAACTTACAGTAGCATTAATACTTGCTGCTCAATGTACAGATGAAAGAGTAAATAAAATTGTTCCGATATTTTTTAAAGCTTACCCAAATGTAGAAGCTATATCTTCTGCTAAATTAAATTCTATAGAACAAATTATAATGCCTTGTGGCTTTTATAAAAACAAGGCAAAATCTATTAAAGAAACTGCTAATATCATTTTAACGAAATTTAATGGTAATGTTCCATCTACTATGGAAGATTTAACTTCTTTAAAAGGTATTGGTAGAAAGTCTGCTAATATTATATTGCAAGAATGCTTTGGAAAAGTTGAGGGTATTGCTGTTGATACACACGTTACAAGAGAGTCAAGAAAAATGGGATTTTCTAATTCCTTAACACAAGAGAGCATAGAAAAAGATCTCATGAAAAAATTTGACAAAAAATACTGGAATATAATAAATCACATACTTGTTTATCACGGAAGAAAATTTTGTATTGCCAGAAGAGCAAATTGTCTTGAATGTCCAGTTAATTCTATTTGTCCAAAAAATGATTAAAAAAGACTTAAAAAATATACAAACAAATTAGAGTATATTCTTTAAGCCTTTTTTGATTACTTTCTTACTACTCTTATAAAATTATTTTAAAAGTATAAATTTATGAGAGAATTAAAAAAAATAACCTAGACGTACATATAATACGTCTAAGTTATCAATAACAAACACTAGTTTTACTTTTATATTTTTGAGTACACACTAGTTATAGCAATAACTATGTCATTATAATAAATTTTACTAAGCATACCAGAAAGTCTATACTTTTTAAAGTCTTCTTGTGTAAGCTTATTTAATGCCTCTTTAGGATCCATATGAAGTTGTTCTTCAACCAACCATATCACTGCCTCTTTAGCTGTATCTTCATCCCAGTATCCCTTTGGAATCTTTTTTAGTAACCAAGGTTTATACACTTTTGGATATACACACTCTAAAGCTGCAAATGTACTATTATTAAATACCGTATTAAACATACTACCAAGTCCATTTTCTCTAAAAACTTTTCTTGTAAGATTTTTTGCTACTTCTTCTTTTGACCATTTCAATTTCTCCTCTATAAGATAAATGATTGCTTTTTTAGCTTTTTCTTCATTCCAACATTCAACTAAAGTACCATCTTTTACAATATATTTTTTTAATGCTTTTAAATCTTTTCTTTGATATACCCCAGGATACGCACACTCAATTGCTGCAAATAAGTCATTATCAAATACCACTTTAAGCATCCAATTAAGCTTATTTACTTTTAGTACAGTGTAATTAAAATTGTTTTCAACTTGTTTCTTGTTCCATTTAAATTTAACATCTATAAGCCATCTTATTGCCTCTTTAGCCGTATCTTCATTCCAATAAAAATCTGGAACACGACTAAATTGCCATATTTTAAATCTTCCTGGATATGCATTATCAATAGCCTCAAAAGGTCTATTATCAAATACAATATTGAGCATTCCAGAAAGCCCATTACTAACAAGTACCCTTGAAGTTAAATTTTTTATAATTTCTTCTTCGTTCCACTTAAGCTTTTGTTCTATCACCCACTTTGTAGCTAACTTTGCTGTTTCCTTATTCCAATACTTTTTGGTAACTCTTGTAAGTTGCCATGGGTAATACTGACCTGGATATGCATTATCTATTGCATTAAATAAGTTACAATTAAATACTTCTCTAAACATTATTCCAAGCTTTTTTTGAACAAATTTACTTTGAGTAAGATTTGCAATAACTTCTTCTGGTGACCACTTATATACCTCCTCAATTAACGTTTTAGTTAAAACCCGTGCTATATCAAAACGTAATGGATTTTCGATTTCCCATATTCCTTTTGGGAAGCGCTTATTTTTAGTTAAGACTTCTTCTAAATAATATTCTTTTACATCAATTTCCCCAAAAATAATTTTATCATCTCTATCATTCATATTATATTTACCTCATAAAGATTATTTGATATTTTATTATAACAATTTTACAGTAATGATACAATAACAATAAAACTAAGCAACACTATTTATATCTGGATATACACTATTTACTGCTGCAACTATATCACCATTAAAGAATTTATTTAGCACTCCATCAAGCATATATTTATGAAATACTTCAATTGTAAGTACATCTAATATTTCATCTTTTTTTAATTTAAGTTCTTCTTCTATTAACCAAATAATTGCCTCCTTAGTTATTTTTTCGCTCCAAAATCTACCACAAAACTTAAATGAAGAAAAAAGCCACGGCTTATATTTATTAGGATAAGCATTATCAACCGCATCAAAAATATTCCATCTAAATACATTACCTAACATACTAGAAAGTCCATTGTCACAAAAAACTTTTCTTGACAACTTAGTAAAAATATCTTCATCTGTAAAATGAAGTTTTTCTTCTATAAGCCAAATTGTTGCTTCCTTTGCTGTTTTTTTATTCCAATATCTAGTCGGTGTATGTGCTAATTGCCACGGTTTATATAAATTTGGATAAGCAGTATTAATTGCAACATATGGGCTACCTTTAAAGACTATATCTAACATAGCTGTAAGACCATAATCTTTAAGTACTTTTACAGAAAAATAGCGCTTAACCTCTTTTTCTCCCCATTTAAGCTTTTTCTCTATTAACCATTTTAAAGCCTCTACACCTGTTTGCTTATTCCAATAGCCATCAGAAACTTTTGTAAACATCCATGGTGCAAATTTATTAGGATAAGCATTATTTACGGTAGCAAACAAACTAGCATTAAATAATTTTTGTATCATTCCAGCAAGTCCATTAGCATAAAACACTCTAACACTTAACTTAGTAGGGATTTCTTCTTCCTTTATTTTAAGTCTTTCATTAACTAACCATATAGTGGCCTCTTTAGCAGTATTTAAATTCCAGTAATCCTGGGTTACTCTTTTAAATAACCATGGCTTATACTTTCCTGGATATGCAGCGTCAATAGCATTAAATACACTATAATTAAATACCCGGTTTAACATAGAAAAAAGTTTATTTGATTTAAATGTATCTGCTGACAAATTTGAAACAACCTGTTTGTCTGACCATTTTAGCACCTCTTCAATTAATACTTTTACAACAATTTTTGCATTATCATAATTTATATTACCTTCTTTATCTTTCCAAGTATTTCTTGGGAAAGGTTTTCCATTTTTTAATACCTCCTTAATATAAAAACTACCAATGTCAAAACTTTCTTGCTCACAACTACAAATATTTTCCATAGTCGTATCCTCCTTAAATAGATTATTTAATAATTTATATATAAATCTTGATTATTATATCAAATTTTATTAGCTGATTCAACATACTTTTTAAAATTATAGCATATACTAGCTTTATTCTATCAATTTTTCTAATCTTTTTAATTATTATATAGCTAAAAAAAAGATGAACCTTAATCTTTTCAGTTCACCTTATTTTTTTATTTTTTCTTTTTTTAATACAATTATTAGCTTAAATTATGCTTTTTTATTATTTTGCAATTGGAATTCTAATATGAAAAGTAGTTCCATTTCCCTTTTTAGTACTAAAATCAATTTCACCATTAAATTCGCCCTTTACTACAGAATATGCAAGATAAAGTCCAAGTCCAGTCCCATTTGTTCCTTTGGTTGTAAGTATATTTTTAAATACAAATGGAGCAATACTCTCATCTATTCCACCTGCAAAATCTATTACATCAATAAATGCTATATCATCATTTAGTTTACCTACACGCAATATAATCTTTCCACCATTTTCATTATATGCTTGTGCTGCATTTACTACTAAATTAGTAAGTACTTGTCCAAGTTTTGTAGAATCACCTTTAATAGTAACGTCTCCTTGTATCTCAACATCTATAGTAGATTTATTTTTATATATTTCATGATAAGTTATAACCTTTACATCATTTACTACATCTGCAATTTTAAATTTTACATTTGTTGTCCCACCAAGGTTTCTTATTTGATTCCTCATACTATTTACAATATTTATTATCTTAGTTGCACAATTATCCATTCTTTGTAATATTTCTTTTTCTTCTTCTGTTTTTGAAGATTCCATTGTATTTAGCATTAAAATTCCTGTTTTTATAGCTGATATAGGGGTATTTATATCATGAGCTACCCCACCTGCTAATTCACCAATTGAAACCAATTGTCCTTGTTTTACGATTATATCTTGTTTCATTTTTAACTCTTCCATATCTAATTTATGCTGAGTTATATCTTTAAAAAGAAGTAATGTACCAATGTAGTCTTTAACATCATCTCTTGCAGATATTGGGTGAATATCAACCTCAAAATATCTATCAAATTCATCTACTTTTATGTGATATTCTTCAGTAATTATTTCACCATTTTTTCTAGTTAATTCTATTTTTTCGGATAAGTCATTTTTACTAATTATTTTTCTTTTATCTAAGTAGTCAAATAAATTATCATATGTTTTCTCATCATATTTATTAAAAAATTCTTTAAACTTATTTTCAAATGTCTTGTTATAATCTACAACAGTACCATCATTGGATATAACTATAAAAGCATCAGACATAGTGTCTATTACTGTTTTAAATGCAATTGGTGTAATGTTTAATGCTTTATATTTAAATATTGCAAGTGCATAACAAACAGCTGTAAATGTAAATAATGTAGGCGTTACATATATTGATATATCTATTATTTTTAAAACTCCTAAAACATTTGGTATTACTGGAATCATGCTACCAAGTATCATAAGGAAAGTTTGACATGAGAAAAATCCAGACTTTTTTATAGACGCCCTAATTAATTTTATATCAAATATTGCTACAAGTAGGTACGAATATGCAGAATTTATATTAAATATTGGTCCATATATGGTTTTATTAAAATTAACAGAATATTTAACATAAAATAAATGATGCAAGTCATTTGTCCAAAGAAATAATAGACATATTGTAGGTATTACATAAAGTAGTATACTTCTTTTAGAGATTTTTTTCTCTTTATTTTCATAAAGTGCAGATATAATATATGCAGTTGGAAAAGTATAACATATACCTATATATGCAAAATAATCAAAATATATAGGATTTATATTAAGTCCTGAGTATATAAAAACCTTTTGAACCAATAAGCTTGAACACCAAATTATAAAAAGCACAAATAGTAACTTCATAGTCCTTGCTATATCACTTTTATCATTTTTTTTATTTAAATAAATAAGCATACATGTAAGTGCAATAATTGCAACCCCAAGTAGTATAGTTTCAATCATATATATCCCCTCTCTTATAGTATAAAAACAAAATTATATGGCAATAAATTATTTAAAACTAATTGCCATATAATAAAATATTATCACATTTTTACACTACTTTTATCACCAAAATTATAACATAAACAATTTAATCTGTAAATTTATAATCTTAATTTATTTTAAAAATTTATAAATCCAGAATCTCTTAAACACTTTAAGTAGTTAATTACATACTCGTTGGTTATTTTTTTCCATTCATAACCAATATTTTTCATATACTCTTTTGTTACATTACACTTTATTTTTACATTTGAACTATAATCTAATTTTGCATCTTCATCTAAATCATTAATTATTCCTCTTATTAAATATTTCTTATCACTGGCTAATATATCCTTTATACGTTTTGAGAATTCATCATTTGGAAGTTGCACAACATCCATTCCTAAATCTTTTAAAATTCCTATTAATCTTTTTATACTTACGTGATTATGATTAAATACATGAAATATTGTATTTTGCATATTAAAATATTCAATAATTTTTATAATAGCCTGAGCCGTTAAATCAATAGGAGAAAACTCTACATTTAATTTTTCATCAGGCATGTATCCAAGTTCTATAAATGTTTTAATACGACCTGCAAAAGCATTTTCCTCAACATTTGATTGAAACTTTGGACTATAGTACCTACTCGTTAAATTTCCAATTCTTAAAATGTTTGCATTTAGACCTTTTTCCATATAATCAAGTACAATTTCTTCTGCCCTAAATTTCGTATAAACATAAACATTATTTAAATTTTGATGTTGATAAAATGAAGATTCATCAAATATAGCCTCTGTATTAGTACTTCTAGTATACGTTGTTTCAAAGGCATTTCCAGATACGCTAAGCGTTGATATATGTATCATGTTTATTTTATTTTCATAGCAAAAATTAGCAACAGCTCTTGTTCCGCCAATATTTATACTAGAAAAGTTAGTTATTCTTCCATAATGTTTCACACAAGCTGCAGAATGAACAAAAAAGTTTATGTCTCCATTTTTTATAACGTCCATATCTTGTTTATTAATACCAAAATTATCCATATTAGTTATATCTGCCTCTATTGGTATAATTCTTGTTCCTATAAACTTATCATATTTATCATCAAAGAAATAGTTAAGCGTATTTTTTATTCTTTTAGTAGCACTAAGACCATTTTTTACTCTAATTAAGCAAAATACTTTAGAATTTGTACTCGAAAGAATTTCAGCCAAAATGTGAGCTCCCAAAAATCCTGTTGCACCACTTAATATTACATTTTTTACATTATACTTACTTGGTAAATACACCTCTTTATTTTTTTGTAATATATTACTATAATCCTTATCAAAATTTTCAATTTTATATTCGATTTTACTTTCATTTATTTCAATTTTCTTTGCTAATTTTCGTATTGTTTGATACTTTGATAAGTCAGAATATTCTATATGTATGTTTTTTGACATCAATTCTATTTGTATATTTATTGCATCAAGTGAATCCGTACCAAGTTCAAAAAAGCTATCATCTATTCCAAAATTATCTTTTTTTAATACTTTTTTCCATGCATCATATATTAAAGATTCAATTTGAGTATTTGGCATTACTTTAGCTTTTTCTACCTCATTTTCCATAAATTTTTTAATATCCATTTTTATCAATGCTTTTCTATCTATTTTATTATTTAATGTCATTGGCATTTCATTAAGACATATATAAAAATTTGGTACCATATATGTTGGAAGCTTAGTAAGCAGACTCTCCTTTAGCTTTTCAGCTTCTACTTTATTTCCATCTTTACTTACATAAAAACATACTAATTTTTTATCACTATTTAAAACAGTAGCGCATGATTTTATTTCATCATTTTCTTGGATCAACTTATCAATTTCCTCAAGTTCCACTCTTTGTCCATTTATTTTTACTTGAAAATCTACTCTTCCAAGTATGGTAAGCTCATAATTTATATCAATCTTTGCTAAATCACCAGTTTTATATACTACTTCGTCTGCAAAATTTAATTTTTTAAATACCTTATCTGTAAGATCTTCTCTTTTAAAATATCCCATTGCTACTGAATCACCAGATATACAAAGCTCACCTTCACAGCAAAGTGGAAGTAATCTTTCATTTTCATCAACTATATATAACTTTGTATTTTGAATTGGAACTCCAGCATTTACTTTGCTACACGTAATATCTTTTACAGTTGACCAAATAGTAGTCTCAGATGGACCATACACATCGTAAATACTAGCAGAAGTTAATTTTCTTAAATAATTTACAAAGCTATCTGGCACTGCTTCTCCACCAATTAAAATTTTCTTCATATTTTTTATAAAATGTATATCTTCCAAGTTATCAGACTGAGTAAGTAACATTTTTAGCTTTGTTGGTGTAGTTTGTATCACGTTAACTTCTTGTTCTTTACACAAGTTATTTAGTGCAAACTGATCTATACTTTCTATATCATTTGCAAGTATCAAAGTTGCACCATTAAAGAAACTACCCCATATTTCAAGTCCAAATATATCAAAACTAATTGTAGTTATTGAAACCATTTTCATATCTTGATTAAATTTAAGTTTATCACTTATTCCATACAAAAAATTAATTAAATTTTTAGATGAAACCATAACTCCCTTTGGCTTTCCAGTAGATCCAGATGTATATATAATATATTCTATCTTCTTATCACTTGGTGTATTTCTTTTTAATTTTAATTTATTTTTTATTTTTTTGTTTAATTCTTTATCAAAGTTTTCTTTTTTACAAATACTACATAGTTTATTGCTATCAGACAAATTAACAACATTTATATTTTCATCAAAACTATATTCTAAATTTTTATTAGTTAGTATAACACTTGCACCATCTATCATATCTCTTACTCTTGCTTCTGGAAATTTATAGTCTACTGGTACATAAGTTGCACCAAGTTTTAATATTGCAAGTAAAGATATTACTAACTTTTCATCTCTTTTCATTATAACTGGAATAATATCATTTTCCTTTACACCAAAGTATGTAAAAAGATAGTCTGCAAAATTATTAGATGCCATATCTAAATCAAAATATGAATACTTCTTGCCATCTACTACCAAAGCAATTTTATCTGGATTTTTAGCCACATTTTTTTCAAATACATCAATTAGTAAATCTTCTGTATTATATACTTTTGAAGTATTATTTACATCAAAAAGCAAAATATCTTTTTCTGTTTTTGAAATTATGTTTACATTTTCAACACTAATAAAATTATCTGACATTGCAGATTCTATAATATTCATAAGTCTTTTGTGTATTAGTTCTACTTCTTTTTCTTCAAAAAGTTCTACTTTATAATCATAACTTATACTAAGTAAACCTGAATCATCAAAATCTGTTATATGTATTTGAAGTTCATCATTTATATTATTTTGAAAAAACCAAGTAGTACTATATTTTTCTTCATCAATCATCTCAGCTTTAGCATTTTGATAAGAAAGTAATACATTGTATAAATTTTCTTTTATATTAGTATTTTCATGAACATATTCTAAAGTTTTTGAGTATGGATACCTTTGATGCCTAAAAATGCTAAGTGTCCCTATTGCAATTTTTTTTGCTAAATCAAGTATTTTTTCATTCTTTTCTATTTTTACTCTCATAGGAACCGTTGATATAAAAAGTCCAAAAGTCTGCTTTTCCTTAAAATTTGCTCTATTTAAAACTGGTGTACCTATTACAATATCACTTTTATTATACGCACGATAAATATATGTATAAAGTGACGCTAAAAAAAGTGTGTACGGTGATATTTTGTTTTCTTTACAATACTTATATATATCATTTGTTAGTTCTTTATCAAGATTTACTGTATACCTTTTAGCACTAGTTGTATTTGTCTTTTTATTATTTTTAAATGATACTACCTCGTTCATATCATTTAAATATTCTTTCCAAAATACCTCATCTTTTTTTATTTTTTCCGATTGTTTATATTCTTCTTCAGTCGTTATATAATTTGTATAGCTATATAACGGTACTATTTTATCAAATTCACTTTTATCGCTTTCCATATACTTTATAGCAAGCGTAGCAATTTTACTACATGTCCACGCATCTGCCAACATATGATGAATTTTAAACGCAATCATGCCACTTCCATCTTTATTATCAAATATTTTAAATTCATAAAGTTTAGAATTTTTTCCTAAAAAAAGAGGTCGTAAAATCCAGTCATTAATATATGATATTTTTTTACTATCATCTATTAACGACGTATCTACGATCTCTATTTCTTGATATTCATATGGCATTACTTCTTGAAATACTTGCCCATTTTCCTCAAACACACTAGTCCTAATAGTTTCGTTAGTTCTAATTAACTCATTAACAGCTAAAATACATTTAGATACAGCAAAAGATGAAGAAACATTTACTGCTCCTGCAATAACATTAATATTGCTTTTACCATCAAATTTATCCATAAGCCAAATGTTTTTTTGTGGATACGTTAAATTATACTTTTTCATTCCTATATACACCTCAAATACTACATAAAAAAAACACTATATATCTAGTATAACAGAAATTTAATATAAAATCAATATTTTTTTATTAATTTAATATCTTAAATTCAAATTTAACATTTGTTTTATTTAATGGCACACTATTGTAAAAAAATTACATAATTACTATAATTTTACATTTTATTAAAAAGTAATATTACATGGATATTAACTTTAATATTGCATTTTTATTTTTTACTACCTCCTTTTCTAAACTTAATATATCAGAAAAAGGTCCTATTGGATTAGCATTTAATAAAGAAAGTTCAATCGTAAGACATAAAACATTATTTAATACTTCTCTGTAATAATCCATAACTCCATATTTAAATTTATCATCTATTTTTTTATATCCTGTAATTTCACAATATTTTTTTATTGCCTCAAAATATCTTAACATTTTACATTCATTATTAAAACATGATGATGGCATACCATAAACCTCTCCACCGGTTGAATGAAATGAAAAAATATATTTTAAGTTATTTTTACTATATAACCTTATTATATAATCATACAGCGCTTTATTTTCAGGACTTCTATCAAAAGTAAACTCACCAGGATATGACATAGGACTTGGAATTGTTACTGGTATATCATTATATCTTAAATTTGCAAATTTTTGCATTTTTCTTAATTTCTTTATTTCATTAAACCTATGTATTGAATTTGAATTTTGATCAATTCCTAGCCCATTTGCTGACCAAATATTTAATACATTTTCTTTTAAATTACATTTTTTTAAAATACTTATAACTGAGTTTCTAAGACATATATTATCTATATTTTTAACACTAGCATTTAGTACACTATAAAAAGCTTTTGGTTCTTTCTTGTATGTAGCAATTTTATCATCTTCATTATATACTTTTAAATATTTTTTTGATAAGCCTTCAATTTTCTCCCTAGAAAAATCAGAAAAATTCTTAACAATATTAGAACTTGTTATAATATAACCATCCACATTTAAAATAGGTATAAACAAAAATGTATATTCTAACATATACTCTAGCATACTATCATAATTTTTTAATAAATCTATCATAAAATCAAGTAAAAAATACGTAGTAACTATCTCATTAGAATGTGTAGCACCAACTAACAAAACAAATTTCTCACCACATCCTATTTTATACGAGGCAATATCATATAAAAAATTAGTTGTACCAATTACATTACATGTAATCTTACCACTATAATTATTTAGTAACTTGCTTAATATACATTTTACTTTAGGATAATCTAGTATATAATCTTTTAAATAAACCTTATCAAACATTTCTATCACCTACTAAAACTTATGAAATAGCATCATAAGATATTATAGATTACTCAGAAATAATAACTTGTAATCTTACACATTTATTACACATTGCTTTCATTTTTATGTAACACTTACATTTTGTTTAATTTTTTTATAGAAAAATATTGACAAATTTAAATCCAAGTGGTATTATATAGATGTCGATGCGGGTATGGCGGAATTGGCAGACGCGCCGGACTTAGAATCCGGTGTCTAGCGACGTGAAGGTTCAAGTCCTTTTACCCGCACCATTTTTGTTTATTCTAAATGGAGATATGTGTAAAGAAGCAATCAGAATGTAAATTTTGGTTGTTTTTTTGTACAGCAATATAATAAGAATATTAGAAATATTTACAATATCCATTATTACATCTCTAATTTTAAAAGTACGTTTCTTACTATTATTTTGATTTTAAATATATAATCAAATTCTTTTACTACTTAATTCTCCCCCCATTATTTATAATATAAACAATACGGGCTTTTGACAATTTACGTAATTTAAAAACTGTCAAAGACAATTTCTTTTGTTTTATTTCTTCATTTTTTATATTTTTATTATTTTACACATTTTGCAAAAATAATTGTAAAATATTTACATTGCTTATTTTTCTCTTTTACTATACACTATTTTTGTATAATTTGTCGATTTTTAGCAAATTATATTATTATATTTATGGAGGGTATATTTATGAAAACTAACTCAAATTTTTGTAAAAAAGACTTTTTTACAAAACTAACTCATAAGCATGGTATTAGCTTAATAACTCTAGTAATTACTATAATAGTAGTTATCATCTTGGCTGCTGCTGTTGTTATGAGTTTAAATAATAACAATATTTTAACTAATGCTAGTAGTGCTAGGTACACCACTGATTTAGATACTATGCAATCTTACTTAGAACTTGCTATTCAAAAAGTTACCTTAAGGCATCAAGGTACTCTTGCTATAAATTCTGGTGAAGTTACTATGGAATCAACTTCTAATGTTAAAGATTCTAAAGGTACTATTACTTGGGAAAGTACTGACATTGCTAACTTGTCTGGTGAAATTATCTTTGATTAAGGAACAGATACCAATACTACCTTCTATACTGGATATAAATTGCCTGTATATGGCAGTGAGACTAAGTGGTATGTTGATGAAAACGGTAAACTAATTCTACAAACTGGTAGTAGAATTTACGGTGCTGATGAGATTCCTAAGCCTAAGATAAATGCTACTACTATCTCTAAAGATCCGCAAAAATATTATGGTGCCTATGTTAATTATACTACAACTAACACCTTATCTGAAGACTACAAATGGAGAATATTTTATGCTATAAATAGCAACATATACTTAATTTCATCAGATTATGTTAGTGTAGCTGATTTACCTACTACTGCTAAAGATAATAAGCCTGCTAATACATACTCTTCTTATCCTAAAGCAGCACCTTTGGATAAAGTAATTAATGATTATACAGGAAGTGCAAATATTGCTGAGGATATGAAATGGTTTAACTAAAATTATTTCGATAAAAACTATACTAGTACAAGTGAAAATATGAAAGCAGTGTCATATTTACTTGATAAATCCATTTGGACAGATAAATTTAAAGGTAATGGTGCTGAGTATGTTGTTGGCGGTCCTTCTCTTGATATGCTCCTTACTTCATATAACCAATCTACTAATCAAAGTAATGTGTATCAATCTAGAGCTGAAAATTCAACCGGATATAAATTAAGCTATGATGGTGGAATAAATTGGTATACATACATAAATGATAGTTCGAAATATTTAACAAAAATAGATAATCTCTACAGAATTAGCAGTCAAAGTAATGCTTTAGCTTATTGGGTTAGTAGCCCGTCTGCTCTTAACACTCGTTATGTTATGCTTGTGTACTACAACGGCATTGTGAACTATCATAGCTATAACTATACAAACAGTGGATTTCGTCCTGTAGTTTGCCTAAAGTCTAATATTTCTTTAAAGGAAATTGAAGAAGGTAAATCTTATCAGATTTAATTTTTTGTTAAATTTATTATTTAAAACTTTTACTATCTTATTGTGTTAGTCTTTTTATTATGTAGAGTGTATTTTCTTTATACACTCTACACTTTTTAGTCTTTTTTATATCTTTATTTATGCGTTTTAAATAAGTTGACATAATTTTAAAAATGTGATATACTTTTCTCATCAAAAATAACTAAAGCTGAACAATTGAGCGACTTGGTACAATCCACTTTTAAGTTGCAATTAGTTTAGCAGTAGGAGGAAAAATGTCAAATACTACAAAAAATTTTTGGACAGTAGAAAATAAGGGAAAAACTAGCACTCAAAACCATATATATTACTTAGATTACCTTATAAATGGTAAAAGTAAGGTAAAAAATATTTTTAAAAGAAAACATATTACGCTAAAGCGAGATACAAAAGTTATTATTATAAATGATATATATGTACTTGTTAGCACGTATGTCAATTCTTCAGATATGAAAAAGTTTGAAGAGTGTATGAGTGAATTACTAAAAAGTTCCCTTAGTAATAATGGTTACAAAAATACTATTGAAATGTTAAAAGATCTTGATTTTTCAAGATTATAACAATTTAATACATTTAAAAGCAAAGAAATGACTAAACTAAGTTTTTTCTTTGCTTTTGTATTTATATAACTTATTATAAACTTTTAAACATTAACCTAGTAGAAATACTAGGTCTTTTTTTCTTAATCTTTCGTTATTAATAGCAAATTATACTTGGTACATCTAAAAAAGCTAGGAAATATTCTTCCCTAGCCTCTTTACTAAAATATACAATAAAACATACCAAATGCAGTACTATTCTACCGTAAGGAAAAACAAAGCGCAATCAAAAATACAAATCCACATAAAATGCAGAAATTTTTTGAACGCTTAGTTAACTTTAATGCTAACTTTGACTCTATCCTTTCTGTATAATCTAAAAATAACGTTACCAACATACCTAAGTATGAGATGCAAAAACCGCATCCAAAAGTTGCCATAATAGCTAATACACCACTCATAGCGTACCCTCCTAAAAATTTTTATAAAGTATAATATTAAATAACATAAATATTATATAACATTTCTTAATAAATTGCAAGTTTTTAGTGTGCATTTTTAGCAATCATGCTACATAATTATGATTATTTTTTCACTTTTTTTGTAAACATTTAATTGTTGACAAACATTAGTTTGTTTGGTATAATTAGTTTGTAAAATCTAAGTATTACTTAACTCCTACTTTTCTCTTTTATTTTTAATTAAATGTTAAGTATACTTTGTTTAGAAAAGAGGTCTTTTATGAATTTAACAAACGTTTTATTAATTATAACTGTATGTCTACTTATTTTGGTGATTATACTATTAGTTACAAATTCAAAGAAAAAAAATAATAGTAATGATGCATTTTTAAATGAATTTAATTCTATTAGAAAAGAACTTTCAACTATGTTTATGCAAACAAGAGAAGAACTTTCAAAAACTATTGGATTTCAAATCACAGAAAGTTCAAAATTACAGCAAATACAACTTTCAAACATGACAAATATAAATGAGACAAAACTTGAAAATACTAGAAAAAATATGGAAGAAAAACTTGAAAAAATAAGGCTTACTGTTGAAGAAAGATTACTTTTGCTTCAAAAAGACAATACTGAAAAACTAGAACAAATGCGAGTTACTGTTGATGAAAAACTACATGACACTCTAGAAAAAAGACTTGGTGAATCCTTTAAATTAGTAAATGACAGACTAGAGTCAGTATACAAAGGTCTTGGTGAAATGCAAAATCTAGCACAAGGTGTTGGTGATCTAAAAAAGGTATTTACTAATGTAAAATCTAGAGGATATTGGGGCGAAATTCAACTTGGAACTATTTTAGATCAGTTTTTAACTAAAGAACAATATGATTGTAATATAAAAACTAAGCCAAAATCAAATGATTTAGTGGAATTTGCTATAAAACTTCCTGGAAAAAATGATAATGAATTTGTATGGCTTCCTGTTGATTCAAAATTTCCAATTGAAGATTATTCAAGACTAGTAGATGCTGAAGAAGCAGCTGATACTGCTCAAATTATGGAGTCAAGAAAAAAACTTGAAAATTCAATAAAATCTTTTGCAAAAGATATACATGATAAATACATAGAGCCTCCATTTACTACTGATTTTGGAATTATGTTCTTACCTACTGAAAGCCTATATTGTGAAGTATTAAAAAATACAGGTCTTTGTGAGTTTATATCTCAAAAATATAGAATTGTTGTTTCTGGGCCAACTACTTTTGTAGCACTTTTAAATAGTTTACAAATGGGATTTAAAACACTTGCTATTGAAAAAAGAACTAGTGAGGTATGGCAACTTCTTGGAATGGTAAAAAGTGAATTTTCAAAGTTTGGTGATATTTTAGATAAAACAAATAAAAAATTACTTGAAATATCCTCTACAATGGATCTTGCTTCTAAAAAAACAAGAACAATTGAAAGAAAACTAAAAAATGTTGAAGCACTTCCTGTAAGTGACGAAAATAGTTTTTATGAATATTCTTCTGATATTAAATTAATAGATTCAAACAATTTAGAAGAATAAGAATTATAATTATATTTACAATAGTAAGCAAAATTTGCTCTACTATTGTTTTTTATTACTTAATTTCTTAGCTTATTTTCAATATAGTTATTCACAAAACAACAAATTTATGCTATAATTTGCTTGATTGACTTATGCTTTATCATAAGTCTAAACATATAAATTATATATATAATAGGAGATGATATAAATGTCAAATTTAAAAGCTGTTATACTTGCAGCAGGAAAAGGAACAAGAATGAAATCAAACCTTCCAAAGGTACTACACAAAATATATGATAGATGTATGATTGATTATGTGTGTGATGCCTGTGAAGGCGCTGGATACAATGATATCTATATGATAGTTGGTCACATGAGTGAAAAAGTAATGGAACATGTAAAAAGAAAAAGCGTTACTTTTTGTATTCAAAAAGAACAACTTGGAACTGGTCATGCAGTAATGCAAGCTGCTGATTATATTGAAAATGACGATATTGTATTTGTAATTAATGCTGATCAAGCTTTAATTTCTTCACATACAATAAAATCACTTACTACATACGTAGAACAAGGTAATTATGGTGGCGCCGTACTTGCTGCTACAGTTGAAAATCCTGGATCACTTGGAAGAATAATACGTGATAATCAAGGTAACCTTTCAAGAATAGTTGAAAGAAAAGACTGTAACGAAGATGAAGAAAAAGTTAAAGAAATTAATGTTGGTGTTTATTGTTTTAAAGGTAAACTTTTAAAAGAAGCATTAACTAAACTTGATAATAATAACGCACAAAATGAATATTACATAACGGATATTCCTGTACATATAATGAAAAAAGGATTTAGTTTTGGTGTATATACCCTTCCAGATATATCAGAATACCAAGGTATCAATTCAAGAGAAGAACTTTCAATTGCAACTAATACACTTCTTGATAGTACTAGAAAAAAACACATGGCAAATGGTGTTACTTTAATAGATCCAAGCAATACATATATTAGTTTAGATGCAAAAATTGGAAAAGATACAATAATCTATCCAGGAACAAATATACAAGGTAGAACTATTATTGGTGAAAATTGTGTTATAGGTCCAAATTCTCACATTATATCATCTACAATTGGAAATAACGTAACAATAGAAACTAGTAAAGTAGATTCTAGTATAATACAAGATAATACAAAAATAGGTCCTTTTGCTCACTTAAGACCAAGTTCAAATGTTGCTGAAAACTGTAAAATTGGAAGCTTTGTTGAAACTAAAAATTCAAACATTGGCATGGGAACTAAAGTTCCACATCATATTTATCTTGGTGATTCAGATGTTGGAAGAAATGTTGAAATTGCATGCGGAACAATTACTGCAAATATGAATACTAATTGGGAGAAAAATAGAACTATTATAAAAGATAAAGCATTTATAGGATGTAATAGTGTTTTAGTAGCACCTGTTAGCATTGGTGAAAATTCAATTATAGCTGCTTCTTCTACAATTACAGAAAATGTACCTGCAAATTCACTTGCAATATCAAGAGAAAGACAAACTACTAAAATTGATTATTTAAGAAAATAGTTAATAAGCTATATAGCAATTGTAATACATTTAACATATTTAACATATATAACATATTTAAAATACTTAAAATTTGGAGTTAAATTCCAAGTTCTAAGTATTTTTTTTCATATATAAAAATACTTACTAAAAAATTATGTAATACACTATTTTTTCATATATTTTTCTTTATGCTTTAAATATAAATAAAATTATAATTAGAATTTTATTTAATATTAATTTTCACATTTTTGTTCATCTTAAATAGCAATTATTTTTTAATAAAATACTTGTATATTATTACTATTTGGTATAAAATAATATATGTAAAATTATATTTTTTGGAGGGCAAATATATGATTAACTATTTAGAAAAATTAAAAGAAAAATGCATTGTAAACAAAGAATTTTATAATATTGTGGAAGATATTTTCAATAAATTACTTGAATTTGGATATACAACACCAAAAAAAGTAAAGAAACTTCAAAAAAAATTATATGATAATATTGATGTTGTTTTACTTGGCGGTGATGTTAAGGCTGATTACAAAACTGGATACTATGATTCTGTAAAAAAGGAGTTATACATAAAAGATTTATCAAATATCGAGTCTGTATATCTTAGAATTTTATACGCTATAACAACAACAAAAACATCAAAAGATAATTTTGACGTTGGTTATTCTACTGCTAGCCTATCAGATATTGATTACAAGATACATCATTTAAATTTTGGAATAAATAGAGCTGTAGTTTCAAATTTAGTTTGTAGACTTTTATACACTACTCCTACTACCCTATCAATTATGCCTACATATAGAACATATGAAAATGATTTCTTAGGAAATAAAATATCTAGTGATAATGATATATATTTCTTAGAAGGAATCTTATTAAGACAAATTTGTTATATTTTAAACTTAAGTGAAGAAAATTTATATTTAAATTTATTTGAAAAACCAAATAAGTATTTACACAAATTTTTTAGAAAAATATCTGAGAAAAACATTTCACTACTTCTTACCCTACTTGATAAAATTAGCAGAAACTATTCTACGTATAACAAATTAGTATTTTTAAATAAAATGTTAAATGAAAACTATATAAATATAAAAAAACGTATACTAGATAATGATGTTAAGGATTTAGAACTAGAAAAAGAAAATATAAATTTAGCTATCCAAACCGCACTAGAAAAAGTAGTTTCTAAAAAAGCTCAAGATGACGAGCTTCAACCAAATATCGAATCTTGCTTAGCAGAGGAAATATTAAGATTAGAAAATGAAATAATTAATGATATTACTTCTCTTCAATCACTTCTTGTTACGCAATTAATTGAATCTGAAGAAAAGTATAATAATATTGACTTTGCAATAAAACTAAAACAACTTGAAAGAATATTAATTTTAAAAGATGAAAAACTACATGATGCTATATACAATACTATATCACTAAAACTTATGACAACATTTGAAGATACTGCTTCTAACATGGTAGAAAAAATGAAATATAGCATAATAAATGAGATATTGTCTAGTGATAAGTATATAAAGATTTACAAAAATATGAAATTTAATAAAATAGAAAGTGTAAATTTTGAAGATAAAAATACATGTCTTGCTGTTCTTAGCGTTGATAATTCATTTTTACAATTAGTAAAAATAGATTCTTTGCAAAAAAATATGAAAGATTTAAGAGATAATACTGTATCACTTAACATAGAAAATATGGCTTATTTACTAAATAATCCATCTGTTACTAAAGATGTTCATGTATTTGAACAAATATTTACCATAATTCATACTAAATTTCCTGATTTTTCAAATGTACGAATTGAAAATATGTTTTTTGTAAGTGTTGAAAAAAATATATTAATTATAGTGATGCATGATGATACATTTACTGTTTTAAATGTGATTCCATCTGGTAATAGTTTCAACATAAAAAAATCAGACATTAGTGAATTTTACAGTATATTTAACTTAAAAAACATGTCAAATTTACCTGTAATTTATAACAAAAAAGAAACTACTTTACAAAAAGTTTTATCTTTTTTTACATTCTTTGCATAACAAATAAATCCCCTACTTTATTGTAAGGGATTTATTTTATAATATATCTGTTATATAATAATTACACATTATCATACATTATTACGTTAATATTATACCAAACTTATGTTATTATCTTAAGAAGCAGCCATTTCCAATAAATTCACGTATTATTGAATCAACTGGAATGTTACTAGTTTCCATAGGTAAAAAGTTGTTTAAAAACTCATATAATCTTCTTGCATCACTATAATAAATACTATTTCTATCAAGTTGCAAAAGAAGTGGCTGGGCAAATGTTTTCATAACAGATGGCTCATATAACAAGCTAGAGTTATATATATAATCTACAGTATTTACATATGGGAATATATACTTAGTCTCCCCTTTTACAACATTTTGCCATAATTCAAAGCTTCTTTCAACACTATGTCCACGAGTATTATAATCTCTTACCATTCTTCTTAAAAATCTTGTGTCAGTTGAAGAAACCTTAGTATAACCATCTAAATTTAAAGTTGCAATAGGCGCAATATATATTTTATACTTGTTTTCTGCTGGCGTAAATTCAGTAAGAATTGGATTTAAAGCATGTATTCCTTCTATTACTAAGATATCATTTGAGTTAAGTTTCAAGTATTTTCCATTATATCTTTTAGTTCCTTCAATAAAATCAAATTCAGGTAATTCTACAGTTTTTCCTGCTATTAAATCTCTCATTTGTGAATTAAACAAGCTAATATCTAAAGCTTCTACACATTCAAAATTATACTTACCATCCTCTCCAAGTGGTGTATCCTTTCTTTCAACAAAATAATTATCCATAGATATAGTTATTGGATTATATCCTGTAAGTTTTAGCTGAACACCTAGCTTTTGAGCAAATGTAGTCTTACCAGATGAAGATGGACCAGCTATCAAAATCATTTTTACATTTTTTCTTTTTTCTATATCAAGTACAAGTTCAACCAAATTTCTTTGATGTATAGCCTCTGATACTTGAATTACTTCATTCATCTTATTCTTTAAATTCTTATCGTTTAAATTACCAACATTTTCTATACCAAGAATGCTATTTAAGTTATTGTATTTTATATATGTTTCATATAGTCTATCTTCAGTTATAGCTTTCTTAACATTCATATTTTCATCTGGCAATACAAGTAATGCCCCATCTTTATATGAAATTAAGTCAAATTCTCTAACATAACCAGTACTTGGTGCAAGTAGACCATAAAAATAGTTATACATTCCATCACAAAAATACATAGTAACGCTTGATCTTAACTTATTATCTATATTTTCTAGTTTATCTGCGTCATTTGAAGCTGTATAAAGTACAGTAGCCTCTTCAATTGGTACAGTTCTTTTTAATATTGGATAATCTTTAGAAATTATCTCTAACATTTTTTGCTTTATTTCTTTTAATTTATTTTCTGTAAGTTCAAGGTTATTAGCAACAAAATATTGATCTTTATTTATAGTTGCAATAAACTCAATATCAACATTAGAATAAAGTGAAGTAAGAGCCATATATAGTATCATTTTTAACGTTCTTGAATAAATTAGATATCCATCTCTATTTGTTTTATACTTAATATACTCAATCTTGCTATCTCTTACAAGCTCATAGTCAAAATCTTTTACCTCATTATTAATTTTAAGACCAAGAACATCACTAATATCATTTTCAACTAATTTTACAACATCCCCTGCTTTTGTTTTATAATCTACTTCAATACATCTTGAATCATCAAATGATATTTTTATCTTTCTATTCATATAACCACCCCTAAAATAATTGTAATATTCAAAATACGAAAATAGTATATTACATTATTTAAATAATTGCAATACATATTTAAATTCTATAGCTATAAATTTACACAAATTATTTATTAAACTATTTTCTTTTTATATTTTCTAAGAATATTTTAACAAATTCTTCATTACTTTTTGTCTTTACTAATATATTCATTATTTTTTCAACTATTTCTAAATTATCAAGAGATTTTGAATTTTGTGACATAAGCCTTCTTATACATGTTGCACATTCCTGTTCTTGCTTACTAAGTAATAAATCATCTCTTCTAGTACCAGATTTATATATATCAATAGATGGAAATATTCTTTTTTCAGTAAGTTTTCTATCTAAGTATACTTCCATGTTTCCAGTTCCTTTAAATTCTTCGAAAATAATATCATCCATTCTGCTTCCTGTTTCTGCAAGTGCAGTTCCAAGAATAGTTAAGCTTCCTCCATTTTCTATATTTCTAGCAGCCCCAAAAAACTTCTTAGGAAAATGTAAACAAGCAGGATCAAGACCACCAGATAATGTTCTACCACTTGGCTCAACGACCAAATTATTTGCTCTTGTAAGTCTTGTAATACTATCAAGTAATATTACAACATCTTTATTATGTTCTACAAGTCTTTTAGCTCTTTCTAATACCATCTTTGAAACTTTTATATGATGCTCTGGTGATTCATCAAAAGTTGAATGAATTACTTCAGCATCTATAGATCTTTCAATATCAGTAACTTCTTCTGGTCTTTCATCTATTAGTAATACCATTAAATGAACTTCTGGATTATTTTTTAGTATTCCATTTGCTATTTGCTTTAAGACAGTAGTTTTACCTGCTTTTGGTTGTGCAACAATTAGTCCACGTTGTCCTTTACCAATTGGAGCAATTAAATCAATAATTCTAGTAGAATACTCATTTGTAGTTGTTTCTAACTTCAATCTTTCAGTTGGATAAATTGGAATAAGTGATTCAAATGATTTTCTTTTTAATGCACTCTCTACTCTACAGTCATTTATTTTATCAATGTATATAAGTGATGGAAATTTATTTTGTGGATCAGTTGTAAACCTTGCGATTCCTTTTAACATATCACCAGTAGAAAGCTTAAATCTTCTAATTTGTACTTGAGAGACATAAACATCTTTATCACCTGGTAAATAGTTATCACTTCTTAAAAATCCATACCCATCAGGCATAACTTCTAATATTCCCTCTGTTATATAATCTGTTTCAGGATTTTCTATTTGTATGTCAACTTTTTCATCTAAACTATGAGTATCCTCTAATGCTTTTATTATTTCTTCAACTAAATATTCTTTTTTTAATCTTTGATATCCATCTAACTTTAAATCATCTGCGATTTTTCTTAAATCTGCTAGAGTGGATTTTTTTAATGTTTCTTTGGTATACATATTATTCCCCCTTTATATTAATTTAGCAAATAAATCATAATCGTTACAATCTATTATTTCAACATTTGCATATTCACCAATTATTACTTTATTTGATGTGTTTTCATCAATTTTTAAATATATTCTTCCATCAACATCTGGTGCTTCACACCATGATCTACATACAAAATATTCTTCATCTTCTGAAATATCTTCAACAATAACTTCATATTTTTTTCCAATTCTTTCTTTATTCTTTTCTAAAGAAATATCCTTTTGAACATCAAAAACTTCTTTAAGTCTTTTTTCTTTTACTTCTTCATCAATTTGATTTTCCATATTATATGCCTTCGTGTCTTCTTCTCTAGAGTAAGCAAACGCACCAAGTCTATCAAACTTTACTTTTTTTATGCCATCTATAAGCTCTGCAAAATCTTCTTCTGTTTCACCTGGAAATCCAGTTATAACAGTAGTTCTAAGTATAGGATCTTTAACTTGCTCTCTAATTTTAGAAATTCTATCAAATATTATTTCCTTAGTATCATGCCTATTCATGGCCTTTAACATCTTATTTGAAAAATGTTGTACAGGTATATCAAAATATTTACAAACTTTATCATTGTTTGCTATTTCTTCGATTAATTCATCAGTTGCTTCAAATAAATACATATATAATATTCTAATCCATTTTACGCCATCTATTTTAGAAATTTTTCTTAAAAGCTCTGATAGCATAAGCTTACCATAAATATCTTTTCCATATTTTGAAGTATCTTGTGAAATAATACATATCTCTGATATTCCCTGTGATACAAGTGAATTTACTTCTTCTAGAATATCTTCAATTTTCCTACTTTTAAACTTACCTCTTATAAATGGAATTGCACAATAGCTACACCTATTATCACAGCCATCTGATATACGCACATATCCAAGTGGAAATTTTGTTGAAACTACTCTATTACAAAAACTTAACTCCTGATTTGATTGATTTGAAAACTCCTGACCTAAAAACTCTGATAAAATTTTGTCTATATTATTATACTCATCGACACCAACACATAAATCTACTTCTGGCATTTCTTCAAGTATCTCTTTTTTATACCTTTTTGCAAGACAACCTGTTACAATTAAATACTTACATCTTCCTACTTTTTTATAATCTGCCATTTCAAGAATAGTATCAATTCCTTCTTTTTTAGCTGATTCTATAAAGCCACAAGTATTAATGATTATTATATCACATATACTTGGATCATTTACAATATTAAATTTATACTTATTCTTAAGCAAACCTAGTATCATTTCGCTGTCAACTTGGTTTTTACTACATCCAAGCGTTACTAGACCAACATTCATAACATACTACTCCTTTCGATAAATCATATTATATCATACTTTTACAAAAATTGGAATACTTAAGTCTTATTTTTTTGAAAAATATGGAAATTTTATAAAGTTACATAAGATAAATATTACATAAATCTGTAGAAATTATTATATATTTATTGACATTTTAATACAAATTTGATAGAATACTATAAAATAATTTATTATATTTTAAGGAGGATTTTCTTTATGAGAAAAGCTAATGAGACTAATGTATCTAGCGTTAAGACAAAAACAGGCAGTAATAATAATGCTTGTATTATCACCGGTAGTGGCGAGATTACATTTTTCTTGAATGGTTATGGAGATGTTGTAACCGAAAATAACGGTGTATACATCGTAAAATTTAGTCACGACGATACAGGAAAAATTACAGATTCAATTACTGTAACTGACAAAATTACATTAAAAAAAGTTACGGTTGTTTCTGGTGCAGTTGTTTCAGCCATGGAACATGATTTAAAGTATGGTCGTGTTGACGAGCCAAAAGATTTTTGTTTTTCTGAGGCGATCATGAGCAAGGATGCAAACTATTATCTTTTTGCTTTTATTTTCTGTGTTTGTAAGAAATACATCCGCATCCTATAATTAATTAATTTAAATATTTTACCTCACACTTTCATTTTAAGTGTGAGGTATTTTTTATTTAAGTATTGGTTGTATTTGTTTAAATTCCATTCCAAGTTTTATAGTATCAACTAACTTATCATAATCAAGCACTAAAGATTTAGGTTTTGATATGTAGTTATCTTGGCTAAATGGTACAAAAAAATAATTTTTAGTATCAATGATTTCGGCTATATTTTTTAATGTCTTACCTAACCCATCATTAGTTGATATTCCAATTACCACCGGCTTATTATTCCTTATATGACTCTTTACAGCCATAGTAACTGTTGTATCAGTAATTCCATTTGCAAGTTTAGCAAGTGTATTACCAGTACATGGACATATTACAAGTATATCTACCATGTTCTTTGGACCGATTGGTTCTGCCTTTACTATACTATCAATTACTTTATTTTTTGTTTCATCTTCAACCATTTGTACGAATTCTTTTGCTTTATAAAATCTGGTATCTAATTTTTTTACATTATTTGAAATTATAGGTATAACAGTTGCACCTTCTTGCATTAGAGATCTAATTACATCTTTTGTCATATTAAAATTGCAAAAAGAGCCTGTTATACAAAGTCCTATTGTAATATTTTCTAGTTTCATAAGCTCCCTCCACTACTATATTTTATGATACCAAAATTTATTTGTTCCAAATAACTTGTATATAGTTATAAAAATAAGTAACTCCATTAAGAAATTCTTAATGGAGTTAAAATTAAACTATTTTACAAATATTACCATTTGGAATAGTTTGGATTTACAGTTTCAAGTACCTTTTTAAGATATTCATATGCTTTATCATAGTCACAAGCGTGAATACCACGTTTTCCACCATTTCCCCATTTTGTAACATCTTCTGTGCCAAAAAGTTCATTTATATCAAATGGTTTATAATTTTCCTGCCACTCAATTGATATAACACGCTTTCTCCACCCCATTATGATATCACCGTCAATGGTGTGAAACAAAAACCACGGAATATGAGAATCCCCCTCACGACTACAATAACCATTTGGCAAAAGTTCAAACTGATAGTCACTATCTTCATAAATAATACTCATCATTCTACGAGTAAATCTATCGATCTCAGTAAGTTTTCTGTAATTACTCCAGCAACTGTCATGATAAAATTTACCCTTAGCATATACACATGGATTATTCCTAATATCCTCAATTGTAAACGCCTTTCCGCAACAAGGACAAACAGAACCAGCAGTAGGAATGACGTATCCACCAGAAGATATCAGGCTAAAACCTACACTATTGTGTCTACGAAAAGTTTCATACTCTTCAACATCTCCTTTTGTTTCAAGTTTTCCTTTTGCTGTTTTTTCAATTGACATAACCTGTCCAAACTGATCGAGCCAAAAACAACCAAAAAGCATAAATTCATTAAGTCTCTCTCTTTCATGTGCCTTACGGAATATTCTCCTGTTTTGCAACATTTCATTCAAATCAGAAAGATTAAGAAGTGAACTTTCAATGCCATCTACAGTATCAAATGTATCTCTTGGTACATCAAAAGATCTTTCTTCATAAATGATTTCTGCCTTCAATGGAATATATTTGCCTCCATTCATCCTTTTAAGTTCTTCCTCCTTAAACATATAAAGCATTTCTTGCTCTTCTGTAAAGTTTGGATGACCATAGCAGTCAAACGACTCAGGAATAATCGGTTCGCCTAACAAAGTTACCTTTACAGTTTCAGGAATAGCTAGCTTATCTAATGTGATAAATCCAATAGTTACATTTCCTGTTATCAATGCTTCAATCCGTTTCCTTTCAAAGTTCATGATAAAACCTCCTTAAATATTGTATTTTGTTACTTACAACTAATGCCTCCAAAGTTTCGAATGGCACTAAAAACTTAACAGCTTTATTATAACATAACTTTACATAAAAAGCAAATTTGTTTTCTTCTATTATTTATGTTCCAAAAATTAAAAATGATAAATTACACAAAATTTAGTAAACATACACATCAAAAAAATATCTAAAATTTTTTAAATTATTTTTTATAAAATAGAGTGGAAACTTTAAAACAATAAAATTCCCACTCTACAATTTATATATCTTGCTAAACACGATCTAGTTATATTTTCCTAAATAACCCTATAACTTTTCCAAGAATTGTAACATCTCTAACTATAATTGGATCCATAGTATCATTTTCAGGTTGCAATCTTACATAACCATTTTCTTTGTAAAAAGTCTTTACAGTAGCATCACCATCAATCATTGCAACAACTATTTGTCCATTTCTTGCCGTTTCTTGTTTTGTAACAATTATATAATCACCATTATTAATCCCAGCATTAATCATACTCTCACCTTGTACTTTCAGGATAAAATTATCATTTTTTAGTGAATCCTGAGAAAAGAAACTCTCTCCTATAGAAAAATAGTCTTCTACATTTTCTTGTGCTAAAATTGGCTCACCTGCAGCTACCTTTCCTACAATTGGTACAGCTATTGTAGACTCTGCTCCAACTACACGTATTGCTCTAGTTTTTAAATCTTTTTTTGAAATATATCCCTTATCTGCAAGTCTAGAAATGTATTGATGTGCTGACGAAGTTGATTTAAAATCAAGTGCAGCACAAATTTCTCTTACAGATGGCGGATAACCAGTTATTCTAATTTGCTCCTTTATATAATCTAATACTCTTTGTTCTTGTTTATTAAGATTTGAACTTTCCATAAAATTCCTCCTCGAACTGACGTTTGCATAAATTATACCATATATAGCATTATTTGTCAAACAAAAGTTCAATTTTTAAATATTTTATGTCATTTATTATCGACCAATTTCATCATTTTGTAATATTCATATAACATTAGTATAATATATGTGTAATATTTGCAAGCCTTACTATACAAACTAAATTAAAATTAAATTAAATTAAAACTATAAAAAAGAGACTTAAGTCTATAATTAAAACTTAAGCCTCATTTTTTAGCAAACTTTGTAGAAATCTAAACCTTATTTACAAATTTCAAACTTCATCTTCGAATAAGGTGGATTACTAGTATCAAACACAATTCCATCCTTGATAACTTCTTTTGCAAGCTCAACTTGATGGCAAGTAAATACAACAACTCTCCTTTCATAATAACAGTAATTGCAAATGTATTTTAATACATTTCTAGCTGTTTTTTCATCTAGCTGACTGGTTGCCTCATCAAATATTACAAGCTGTTGTTCTCTTTGTAAGTTATATAGAACTTTTGCTACTTGTAATCTTTGCTTTTGACCAGATGAAAATTCTGACTTTTTAGCAACTGCTAAATACTTAAGTATAGTCTCATCTGCATCACTATCAGAAGCTGATTTTGCAATGTTGTGCAAAATATCATAATAAACAGACACACCCTTTAATATTTCAATAAGTTTTTCCTTGTTTATCGCCTCACCAAAAGTAAGTTCTTCTAATATTGATGCTGAGCCAAAATTTGCACTTGCTTCTTGCATCACAGAGTTTAAATATAGACTTCTTCCATAACTTTTTATTACTCCGTTTTCACCAAGTCTTAGCTTACCTGATAAGATATGTAAAAAAGTCGTTTTACCGCAACCCGTGTGTCCACTTACAAGATAGCTTTTACCAAGTTTTAGTTTATTTTTTTCTTCACTTACCAAGGTATATAAAGTCTTTGATGATGGATACGAAAACTCAAACTTGTCAATGTCTATACAATCTACCTCTTCAAATACAGGTACCATCTTTTTCTTTTCCTCACTCATATAAACTTTAGCTACTTCATTATAAAGCTTCTCATTTGCTAAAATTCCAGCAGAATATTGCTTTAAGTCAACAATACTATCTTTGACATTGAGTACATTTTGTATAATTCCAGCATATACTCCAATTGTTGCTGATATTTCTACTATTGTAGTAACAGAAAATTTAGAAATTCCACCTTTTTTAATTACCAACACTATTACTGTAACTATCGTAAAAAGTAAAATAATAGCTGCCATTTTACTTGTATCTTTAAGTCGGTAATTCATTCTTTCAAGGTTAACCTCCTTCATTTCATCTCTAAATGAAAGTAGCATGTTTTTTCTAAAGATTAATTCCTTTTCAGTGCCAAAGTCAATATTTAAAAAATCATTGTAAGATTCCATATATTTTCTCTTGCACTTTGAATATTTATCAGCAAATTCCTCATTTTTCTTCACTTGCTTTCTACCCAAATAGAAATTAAAAGCACAGATAACAAAAACAAAAACTAATAATCCTTCATACTTTTTCATGGATATTGCTGATATCACTGTCATAGCAACTGTAATTCCTATTAGCAAAATTGAAACTCCAAACTCTTTAGCTAAATTCCAAACATTATCTATGTAGTCATAGCATCCATTCCAAATCGAATTAGTACCTAACTGTTCTGAAAAATTGCCATTTTTCATGAATACTTTACCATTTACTTTTCCAATAATGTTTGTCAGCTTATTAGTTAATTCAATATCCACATTTTCCTTAAACCTTTCATTTAAAGCCCATATATATGCATTAATGCTTCGACTAAGTGGAACCATTGAACAATTTAGCATAAGAAGAAATATAGAAATTACAGGATTTACATTTGCAAGTGCCTTTGATAGTAATAACGCACAATAAAGTATATTTAGGAGCACCTTTGAAATCATAAATGCTACAAAATACTTCAAGCTTGCTTTTTTTAGCTTCTGTGGCATGTCCACCTTTTTTGACTCCTTCCACAAATTTGAACATTTTTTCATTTCCATAGTTAATAACCTCCAAATTTTTTAATCATTTTACTAAAATTTTAGCAAAATTAAAAATTTTTTATTACTTTCATTGTACCACATCTTTTAATATAAAGCAATGCGTGTCATGCACATTACATAATTTGTGTACTAAAAAAATAATAAAATAAAAAATACAAACTATGAAAATTTTATTTTATCACAGTTTGTATTCTATATTCATTTTCTATACTAATATAACTAAAAATCAAATAGTTTTACTACATCAAATCCAGTGTGATCACATGATACCATTTTATACTCTATTTCATCTATAATTCCTTCTTTTATCATGAAAGTACCATAACCATGTAAATGACCATAGATACATAGCACCACTCCATACTCTTTCATAATACTACAAAACTTGCTATAAAAAGGTGGATAATGCATTGCAACTATAATTTTTTTCCCTGTTTTTTTTCCTTCTTCTAAAGATAGCCTTAACCTTATTTCCTCTCTTGCGGTAATTTTTTTATCTAATGTAGCATCTCCTGATTCAGTTTTTCCCCAACCACGAGTACCACAGACCACATAATCTCCAATAACATAAGAATTATTATGCAAAATGTCTATTGTATCAAAATTATTTTCTTTGAAAAAATTATAAAGTTTAGACTTTGTTGAAAAGTAATAATCATGATTGCCTTTTAAAATTATCTTTCTACCTGGCAAACTATTAATAAATTCAAAATCTTTCCTACTTTCTTTTAAAGTAAGCCCCCAAGATAAATCACCTGGAAGTAACACATAATCGTCACTTTTTACTCTTCTTTCCCAATTTTCTTTTATTCTTTGCTCATAGTTATCCCACTTTTTTCCAAAAATATTCATTGGTTTATTTACCCCAAATGAAAGGTGTAAATCAGAAATAGCATAAATTGTTGGCATCTTACCACCTACTCTCCAATCTTTTTATTTGCAATTGCATTTAAGTCAAGTTTATCTAAAATATCAAATTTTTTTCCAGCTATAAAATTATAATATGCTGCGCACCCTATCATTGCAGCATTGTCAGTACAATACTTTAGCTCTGGCATATATGCTAAGAATCCATTTTGTTTAGCTTTTTTTTCTAACATTTCTCTTAATACTCTATTTGCAGAAACTCCTCCTGCCAGTACTACCTTATTTAAATTTAACTCTTTCATAGCTGTTATTGTATTATTGGTTAATTCTTCACAAACAGTATTTTCAAAAGATGCTGCCATATCTTCTTTTCTTAGTTTTTCGCCTTCTTTATGTGCAATATTTATAACTGCAGTCTTGATTCCACTAAAACTAAAATCTAAATTGTCAAATTTAGTTTTTGGCAAGTTATATGTTAGCTTTCCATTTAAAGCCAGCCTTGAAACCTCAGGACCACCTGGATAATTTAGTCCAAGTACTCTTGCAACCTTATCAAAAGCTTCTCCAACTGCATCATCACGAGTTTTGGCTATTACCTCAAATTCGGTAAAATCTTTTACATGAACTATATGTGAATGTCCTCCAGATACAACAAGTGCTAAAAAAGGTGGCTTCAAATCCTTATTTGTAATATAATTTGCAGCTATATGCCCCTCTATATGATGCGTTGGAACTATTGGAATATTAAGTGCATATGCAAGAGATTTTGCAAATGAAACCCCAACAAGTAAAGCCCCTATAAGCCCAGGAGCATAAGTAACTCCTATAAAATCAATATCATTTAGACTAATTTTTGCCTCTTTTATTGCCTCATCAAGTACGTATGTTATATTAGTAAGGTGTTTTCTTGATGCAATCTCAGGTACTACACCACCATACTCTTTATGAATTTCAATTTGTGTTGAAACAATATTTGAAAGTACCTCTCTTCCATCTTTTAAAATTGCAATAGATGTTTCATCACAACTTGTTTCTATACTAAGTCCAATCATTATTTTCTTTCCTCTTTTCTAAAAAAATACTATATGTAAATGTAATAAACAGTTACAATTTCTACAATATATTTATTACAAAATAAACGAAATTAATTTAAATATAACATTAACAAATGGCGTTATAATATAACTTCCAATGTTTGTAACAAAAAATACTAAGATTATAATATATGAATAATTTTCTAAACTTGCATATGCTTGTTTTGCTTTATATGGTAAAAAGTAATATAGTACTTTTGATCCATCAAATGGTGGTAATGGTATTAAATTAAATACAGCAAAAACCACATTAAATTCTACTCCTAAAATAAGCATATTAAAAAGTATTCCACCAACACTACTAGTAACTACTGGTACCGCAAGTCCAGTTACAAGTAATACTTTTAGTATAATTACCAATAGTAATGCTAAAATCAAATTTGAAACAGGTCCAGCAAGTGCTGTTAGCATTATTCCCTTTGTTTTATTTTTAAAATTTTCCTCATTTATAATTGCAGGTTTTCCCCAACCAAACCCACATAACACAATACATAAAAGGCCAAGTAAATCAATATGCTTAAATGGATCTAAGGTTAAATTTCCAAGATATTTTTGTGATTTATCTCCAAGTTTATATGCAACAAATGAATGTGAAAATTCGTGTATTGAAATTGAAATTAAAAGTATTGGTAACGTATAAAGTAAAGAAATTAATCCTTCTCTTGTAAAAACATGAAACATATATTATACCTCCTTAAAATCATCATCTACCTTAGATATTATATCAAAAATAAACATCAAATACAAGGTGTTTATTATTTAGTTTTTTTTACAAAAAGCTTATGTTCTTCTTTTATTATTTTGGACATTTTCTTAAATTATTACTTAAGACATTATCATAAATTAAAATCATATAACTTTTATTATTCTAAATTACTTATGCTTGACAAACAAATATATAGATTATATAATGTCCATGATACTGTAGTAATCATTTAAAATAATTTTTAAGGAGGAAAAGCATATGGATGAAAGCGATTACAAAATTGTATTTTTTCATGGTCACATGAACGTAGTACCATTTAACACGCTACCTGATGGCTCACACTATGCATTTTGGGGAGATTCGATCGAAAAAATATCATCAAATTTCACCGGAATAGACTGGGGAAAACATAATCCAGAACTTGCAAAAAGAACTAAGCGAGTAGATCTTGACGATGATAAAAACAATACAAACTAAAATTTAGCATTTTTATATTTTGATTATCTATATCACTAATAAAGATAGGCTTAAGTCACAACTTTTAGATCATTTAGCAACACTCAAAAAGCTAAAAGGCTATACATAATATGATATAAAACTAGAAAAAATAACTAAAAAATGGACATTAAGATAGACATTAAAATGGACTAAAACCTAATTTGGTACAAAATATTTTCTATCACTTTGTACCTTAACTATCGCAATTAAAAAGTAGGTATTTTATACTTCAGTAGTACAAAATATCTACTTTTTTTATTCAAATTCATACATTATTACACTAATTAAATTAATGGCTGCAGTATCTGCTCTTAAAATCCTACTGCCTAAGCTAACACAATAAACGTTACTTATACCACACAAAGTATTAGCTTCCTTTTCATCAAATCCACCTTCTGGACCGATAATTAACGAAATATCATATACTTCATTAGCCTTTTTTACTTTTTCTATTTCACTTTTTAAAGAACTGTCTGATTTTTCATAAGCAAATATACATGCATCTGTATCTTTAATACCTTGCATAATATCGTTAAAATACAGTATATCCTCAACATATACTCTATCTGTTCTTGCTTAACATTTTCAAATGTTTTCAAACATTTTTAAAATGCTTATATTTCAATGTTTTATAAAATTTTCATTTTTAATCAATTTTAGGTTATTCTAAACTTGAGTGGGAAAAAAGTGGGAAAGTGGGAATTTACCACTTCCAATTAAAGCCATCTTTTACACCCATTCTGTAAATCTTATATGAATATCTTTTAAATGTATGTAGCAATATTCGATCTATTATGTTTAATTTCACTTTTAAACCTCCTTATATTTTATTGGAGATATCTCTTATTCTATTATACCATATTATGTAAAATAAGTTAACTATGCTCTATGATAGGTATTGACAAATAAACCCCTTGATATATGTAGGTTTCAAAGTTCGACATTTTTCTACAAAATTCTACTTTTTTCCTATAAATTACCATATTTTCCTATTGTAAATTATCAACTAAATCATCTATATAGTCAGCTGCATCCTTTCCTGTTTCTATTTCTTCTTTAGTCTTTTTTATGTAGTTCTTGGCCTCTTGATATTTTTCTTCTTCAATAAGTTTACTTATATTATCTAATGAATCAATAATATTTTTCGCCATATAACAACACCTCTTTCGTTAATTTCTGATGTTATTATACCATTTTATACCTACTTTGTAAATTAGTTATTATGTATTTAAGTGAAATGTGGCATAGTTAAAATAAGTAATACTTTGTTTTACAATATCTATAATGAAAGTGAGGTGAGAAGATGATATATGTACGAGTTAATGAAATACTAAAAGAGAAAAAGAAAACGAAGTATTGGTTTATCAAAAATATGGAAGGTGGTTACCAATCATTATCTCATTTAATGGACAATACTACTACTGGAATTAAATTTGAAACATTAGAAAAAATGTGTAAGATTTTAGAATGTGAGCCAGGAGATATTATTGTTAGAAAAAAATCTATTAGAAAGAAGGTTAAAAAAGATGAGCAAACTTCTAAAGCAGTATGAAGAACTTAAGAAAAAAGATCCTGAAAAAATCTATATTTTCAAAGTCGGAATTTTTTATAATATATTAAACGAAGATGCAAGACTAGTTTCAAAAGAAATCGGCCTAAAGCTAACCGACTTAAGTCCTGAAATAATAAAATGTGGATTTCCTGTCGCCACACTAGAGAAATACACTAATTTATTAGCAGAACACAATATTAAATTTGAAGTTGTATCTAGTCAAACACCTTCTTATCAAAATGCTTCATATGAGCAGATTGTCAAAAAAATATTAAATATTGATTTAGATAATACAACCTGCAAAGAAGCTTTTGATATATTATATATGATACAACAAAATCTAAAAAATATACAATAAAAAGGGGAGATTTATTCTCCCCAATTTTTAGCTTAATTTTCTATTAACTATTGCTTGTATAGCATTATAGTCATATCCTGCAGCTTGAAGTCTATTTTTTCTATCTTGGCCATTACCCCAGTCGCCTCTTATAACTTCATTTGCAATTGTCTCATTTGACTTTTTATTTAAATTAGAACTTGATCCTGCACCAAGTTTTTGATTAACAATAGATTGAATTGCATTGTAATCATATCCTGCTGCAGTCAATCTGTCTTTTCTTTCTTGTCCGTTTCCCCAAGCACCATTTATTACTTCTTGAGCGATTGTTTCATTTGATTTTGTTGATGTTTTTGGAGTAGATGATCCACCGCTTAATTTTTGATTTACTATGCTTTGTATTGCAGGATAATTATATCCTGCTGCAGTTAATCTATTTTTACGATCGTCACCATTTCCCCATTTACCTGCAATTACTTCATCTGCAAGTTCTTCGTTTGATTTACTTCCACTTGGTGTTGATGGTGTAGGCTCGACTTTTCCATCAAGTTGAGCGTTAACTGTGTCAGCTAATTCTTTAAATCTTCCGCCTAATGTTTTGCCTGGACAATTTGTATTTGCAAACATATCGTGTCTTGTTAGGCTTCCATTTGGTGTTCCATCGTATGTAAGTCTGAATCCATATCTTCTACAAATATCAACGCACAATTTTACTAAACTATTCCAAGCTGCATCACTTATTGGCCAAGGTTCTCCATTAGCACTATTAGCAACTTCAATTGTAATAGCTTGACAATCATTTGCTCTATTAGAAGAAGTCCATGCTCTATTTTCTTCATCTACATAACAAGCAATTTCTCCATCATAACCTATTCCGTAATTTGAGCTTGCTTGTCTGTTTGGATTTGCGAATATATTTCCGCATTGTCTTGCTGTTAATTTACCTGCCATATGATGAGGTGTAATTTTACAAACTTTATAACCTCTTCTTCCTTGTGTATAATTATTTGTACTTGCAGGAACATAAATACTTGCTAAACTTGATCTACTCATCTTCGTTTTCCTCCCTTCCATTTGATAATTCTTTTTCCATTTCTTCTGTTAATTCGATTTTTTCTTCATCCATATCGAATACCTCCTTATAAAAAATTAATACAGGAAGATTTTTAAATTTTCTTCCTGTATTTAATGGAAACCGTAATTTTTTTACGGTATTATAAAAAAACGGCTTACGACAATCGATTTTAAGCCGTTTTTTATTCTTGGTTAGTATCATTTGTTGTCTCATTTTCTGTAGTATTTTCGACATTTGTTTTTCTAGTAAAGAAATATGTAAATACTGCTGTTGCTATATTAGAAAACAATGTAAATACTATTTGAAAAATATCCCAGTTGCCTTTTATTGCAACAATTAAAACTAAAGCTATGATCGTAAATGTAAATGCTATTGTTACAAAACTTTTTAAATCACTCCACGCTTGTTTCATAACGACTCCTTTCTAGGGCATACCTGCACCAGTTTTTATTAGTGATATAGCAATTCCAATAATTCCCGCTATAACTGCACCTGCTATTGTCCTGGTAATCCATTTTATTTTTTCATTTATTTCTGCAATCTCTTTTTCATTTCCTTTTGATAAATTGTATGCCTCATCTGTTTTTTCTTTATTTTTGGAATAGTCATCAAGTTTTGTTTCAATTTTTGTAAGCCTTGTAAGTACTTCATTTTCAAAACTATGTTCCATAACTTTGGCCTCCTTTCTTGTATTTTAATACAAAAAAAATAACGCCCTTTTAAGCGTTTATTCATAATCTTCCCCAGTTATTTCCTTGTATTCTTCTTTTGTAATCCATTTGCCAACAGCGTTATGGACTCTTGCTTTGTTCCATATTCCATTATCATAATATGCTTTTACTTTTTCAAAATTTTTGCTGTGTTCTGCCATATGATTACACCTCCTCTAGGTCAACATCGACCATCATTGCCAAATAATCTAAATTACCTTGTATTTTAATGTCTTTTAATTCTTGTTCAGATAATTCTCTTAATACAAAATAATATCCATCTTCATAATGAACTATTTGCACTAATTCCATATGCTCAAATTCTTCAGATGTTTTTTCAGTTTCATTTTCAATTATAACTTTAGATAACTTTCCTTTAAAATCATCTTCTGTTATTTTAGTTTTTGAAATATAATTATTACCATTTAACTTTAGGTTTTTAAATTGTGTTCCATCAGCCAGTGTAATTTTGAATGATTCTTCCATTTTACCCTCCTTCCAAATAAGTCATAGTATAATTGATACATATTACTTATTTGCATTTTTGACATAATTTTATAGTTACTAGACATCCAACTTTTGAATATATTTTCTATATCTGTATAAGCTATTCTTCCTTTATCTAGTAATCTTTTATAAGCCTTTAGTTTTCTTCTTTCTCTTGTTATAGATTTTGGATTTATCTTTTTTATAATTCTTCCTGTTTCTGTTAGTGAATAGTTTATTTGTAATACTTTAAATTGCTGTGACAATTTAACAATTCTTGTTTTCTTGTCATTTACTACTAATCCCAACTCATCAGCTATTTTCTTAATATTTTTTAATATATCTTTTAAAAATTCTTTATCTTCGTGAATAATGTAACTATCATCGGTATATCTTCCATAATATTTACATCCTCTAACTATTTTTATATAATTATCTATTTTCACAGGATATGAAATACCAATATTTTGACTTGGTTGACTTCCAATATCTACACCTTTTCCATTTTTATTATCAATATTAAATACATCAAATAAATTTTTTAAAATCCATAAAGTAATTTGTGCTTCTTCTTTGTTTGTTTTTCTTAAAAACTGTTGTAAATTTTTCAAGCATAAATCATGAGGGATACTTGCATAATATCCACTAAAGTCTATTAACAATATATATCCCTCATTACTTTTATGTTTTCTATAATATTGGTGCAAATGTGTTTCAAATCTTTTTCTATGAAAAGCTACACCTTTATTCTTTTGACTTGCTCCATTATCATAGATCAAGTATGGAGTAATTGCAGGAGTTAATACTTCATCACACATTAGATGATTTATAGTTTTATCTATCATATTATTTGATGTAATATGTCGAATTTTACCTCTTTCATTTAATGTGAATTTAGCACCTTTCGTTGGTTTATATTCCCTATTTTTTAGTTTTTGCAATAATATTGCTGTTTCTAATAAATGGTTCATTTCAAAAAGTTGTGTTTTATACTTAAAAGGTGCTCCTTTTATAGCTTTTGTTCCTGCTTCATATATTTTATTAGCATCATAATAAATATTCATAAAATCACTTTTATAGTATTACTGTTCGTAAACAAATACATAATGATTAGCATTTATCAATTTTCGCAAATTGAAGGGATAATCTTTCCTTTCCTTTTCCCATATCCATACGATAGAATCTAGTCCATATAAATTGTATGGGTTGTGAAATCAGGACGAACCCCGTTAGAGTTCGAAGCGTTGTTGTTGTTGGCATTGCCATTGTTGTTGACATTAGCGAAGTTCGAAGAAGAAACGACATACAAAGATTACCCACTATTTTTTTATATTTTTTAAAAATCTATTATCAGTTTGTCGAAGGGACTTAATCATATTAAATTCTTTTTGGATTTGCAAAACTAGGTTTATATACTTATTTAAATCAGCATATAGACATTCTCCTGCATATTGAAGTTCATCTTGTAATGCATTACAACAAGCCATTGCTCTATCCATTTCCAATCTTCGTTCTTCAAATTCAGACATATATGTTGGAAATATTGTATTTGCAATTCTTAAATGCCTACTTATTCCTGTTGCTAGTTCTATTGCATTATTTGATACTCTATCTATTTGACTGCGGTAAAACTTATACATATTTTCTCTTATTCTATTTTGTTCTTTTTCTTCAAGTCCTTTTATTCTGCTGTTTATTTTATCTTCTACTTTTGAAAGTGTTATATAAAAACTATTTTCTGCTAAATTTGTTACAGCCATTCTAATTGCATAAGCACCATGTATAACTTCTAGTTTTGACTCTGCCCTTTCGCTTTTCTTTATATCTGACATTACTAATAATACTATTACTCCTTTTCTAATTTTTCGTTCAAAATCATATCATAAAATTTTAATAAATATAACTATATTAGAAAACAGCTATTTTAAATGACAGGGCATAAAGCCCTGTCTGATGCCTGATTAATAGATTAGGAAAGCAGGACGAACCCCGCTAGAGGCCGAAGCGATGCCGCCGTAGGCAATGCCAGAGTCGCTGACATTAGCGAAGTACGAAGAAGAAACGACATTTCTTAACCAGTACCAGTATCTATCTCCATTATCGTTTCTAGCAACAGACAAAGATGGTTTTAATCTGAATAAAGATAATTGTTGTTTATCTATTTCATAACTATATGGTACATTTGCTCCGCACATTACATTATGGAATATATTGCTACCATATACCATACATTCATTCATTAATTCTATTTCAGAATCATACCAACTTCCACCACTTTCATATCCATTTGTAACAGCATTTGCAAAAATATTTCTATGTTTTAATATATGTCCTGCTCCAAAATCATTTTTTATAGTTGTTCTATGTGTTGCTAAATTTGTTTTGTACATTTCACTACCAATATAAGCCCCAGTTGTAATATTGCTACTATTCATTTGAGCTGTTCCCATAATTCTTTCTGGAATCATTAAAATATGTGGTGTTTTACATTCAGTATCTCCCATATTTAATCTGTAATTTATATCTGCAACTAAATATTTTCTTCCACTTGTTTTTCCTATAATGTAATCTCCAATAAAAATATCATCAAATGTTCCTGCTGCAATTTGTTGAGACAAAGTTCCATTGTAGAATAAATCAGTTATATCTTTTCCTCTAAAAATCGCATTATGAGCAGCTCCATTTGGTGCAACAACAATTGATTTTAAATTACTAAATTTTGCATCATAATCTTGTGTAAGTTCGTCTGCTTTTTCAAGCAAATCTTCTTCTGTAACATATACTGTACTTGGATCAACAGTTATTGTTACATTATCTGCATTATCTACGGTTATAATCATATCGTAATAATGCTCTTTTTTCTCTGATATTGAATTGTTTATATATTCTGCTTCACTATCATAGTTTATATATGCAAATAAAATCTCATCTTCAGTATCAGGATCTATTGCATATAAACCTAATTCTCTTAACCAAAATCCACTTTCAGCATCAGTATTTTTAAATAGCCCTCTAACAGTAACTTGTGTTGCAGACTCTCTTGATATTTTAGTTATATCAAAATCCATTTCTTCATTTACTAAATCTGTTAAGGCTTTTATTTCAGCTACACTTCCCTCTTGTAGCGAACCACTTCCTATTTTAAATCTTGAAAACTTTAATGTTTTAGATTGTAAAGTTTTGGCTGCTAAAATAGCTCCTTGTGTAGTTATATATGTAACTCCATATGCCATTTTTTTTATTCCTCCTCTACTAAATGAATATATTTTCTGTGAACAGGTAAAATCCCTATGTTATAATTCATAGGGACTTCATTTTCATCTATTATTACATCTGTGTTCACAGGTAATTCTATATATGAATCACGAATTAACATCATACCAAAATTATATGGTAGATCCAACATTATTGAAATTTTTTCTATATAATGATTTATATCATATAAAATCTTTTCTAATACATTGGCCTGTTCATAATTCATTGTATTATCATAAATTATTGTTTCAGTAGTTAATGCGTAACAGAACTCTTTTAATGTATCTATGTTGCTTCTTATTCTATCTATATGTGTTCTTGTTGGATAATCCCTCATATTCCAATCGGTTTTTATCACTAAAGTTTCAGAGAAGCCATATTTTTTCAAAATATTTTCCAAGTATTCACACCAGGACTCTACTCTATTTAAATCAGTATAGTTATAGCTTCCTTTTAAATGTGTGTTGCTTCCTGGATTATTTAATGCTGTTTCCACATCACTTGCTGTTCTATCATATATTAAATCATCCATTGCTTACCTCCTCTTTAATATAGACATTTCTTACCAACATAGATGCATAATTTTCATTCAAATCTACTTGCCTTAATACTGTCAATAATCTTACTCTTGCATTTATTTCTGCATTTGCTGTAAATCCGCCAGTCAAATTGATGTCTAGCTTTTTAATATGCCCTACTAATTGCCTACTAAAACTATTGCTTTCAATAGCAACATCTTGAGTTAAACTTTCCTCTTCAACTATAAATTCAAATTCTGTTTTATATGTTTTTTGGTAATAGTCTAATACTTTTCGAGCAATAGTTTGAGCATTACTTTTATTTATAAAATATGCCGATTCTATCTTTAAAGTATTCAATTTGCTTGTAGAACTTAAATCTTCAACTTCAACTGATATTTCCTGTGTATTATCTACATATTTATATCCTGTAACAGTAACTTCTCTTTCTGTAGTACAATTTATTATTGCATAATTACAGTTAGATTCAATTATTGTTCCACCTGTGCATGATAGATTATAAACAGGTTCATTAAATAGAACTCTATTTTTGCCAATACTTAATATTCCCTTAAACACTTCTGCAGACTCTCCACCTTGTACATAATTATGTGCTGTTACTGCAACTTCTGTTACAATTTCGTTTTGTTCTACTTTTCTTGTGTTTTGGAATATATTTGTTTGTTCTATTGTATTGTTATCCTCTTCATCCACAATTGTATAAATTTTTATTTTTGCACTTCTACTATCATCAGCAATTGCACCAATTGCAAATACAACTTGTTGCAATGCTTCTCTATGTGTACAAATAGGAATATATCCTGTTAATTGAATATTTTTCAAATCTTCTTGTATTTCATATTCGTCACTTTCTAATCCTGCAGAAGTAAAGATTTCTTCACATAAATCTTCAACAGTTATATTGTTGTACATACCTCCATAAAATGTTGTTTTATCTATCAATCCTATTAGATCAATTGCTTCAAATTCCATAATTTTATTATCAGCATTTTTCCAAGTATCAAGATAGAACTTGCCCATATATATTTCTTTATTTAATTTTGGTAATGTTTCTATTACCTCAAAAGCCTGCCTTTGTTGTAACAAACTATAAAAACCTGTTGGATTTATAATGTTGAACTCATCTTCCTCTGAATATACTTTAAATCCTAAAGTATTTATACTTATCTCTGAACTTAATAAATCTAATTCTTCAAGTAAATCTGCACCCATTAAATCTTCATTTTCAAAGATTTTATTTGCACCATATAATATTTGATATAATTTCAAATACCTATAAGGATTATTTATACCATAGAAAATTATTATTATTTTTTGATAATTTTCTACTATGTTGTTGCAAACATACTGATAATTATCAGGATAAAAATCCGCTTCATTTATCAGTTCATTACTTGAATTATAATAAGTTATATTTAAGTGATTACAATAGTCTCCTGTTTTACTAAATAGAAATGTTAAACCTAAACTACTATGTGGTTCACTAAAATCTATCGTTAATACAGGAGGTCTTTCAAATAAGCCTGATGAATTACTCATACTGCTTGACCATAAGCACATATTATCTAATACATCAGGCATTAATTCAAAACTACCATCTAAAGCGAACTGATTTCTTTCAAGTGTTGCATATTTTATTTCTTTTATGTCATCTTTTTTTAAATCTTCCAAATCAACAAATGATTGTTTATCTGAAATACTTAATTGACTGTCTGATTTTGCGGTAACATCAACAAATCCAAATTTTATTTGTGTTTTTGCTCTCATAATCATCAGCTCCTTGCTGGCTTTTTAGCCGTAAAGTTTACAGTCATGTCTTTTTTATATGCTTTTCCGCCTCTAAAATCGTTTATTACTCTTGATACATTATTAAAATAGGCTCTAAATTGAAAATTAGCAATTTGGACTGTGTGAAATTCCTCTGGTTCAGTTAACTTATTCCATAGTCTTTCAAACTCATCATAATTGCTTTCTGTTTGAGGTTCAAACTTAATGTCAGTAAAATTAAAGTAAACACCAATTAAATCTCTTTTTAGATCTCCATCTTCAGTTCTATTTGCGTAGTTATCTAAAAAGTCGGCTGTTTCCTTTATTCCTGCATAAACTCCAATATTATATTGGTTTCCATCAATTATTATAAAATCGTATCTTTCTGCCATTATGTTGCACCTCCTAATATCAATTTACTTCCTTTTCTCTTGCTTTCTTTGTCTAGTTCAGGTTTCAATACTCTAATCAATTGTGCCATACTTCCATCAAATTTAAGTGTAATATTTTGTGCTTGAGAATTATTATTTTGGCCAACATTTTGTTCATTAAACATCCTTAAGGCTGTCAAAATCATATCTAGCATTTTGTCTTCAGGTGCAACAACCTCGCCTTGGTTTTTGTTATCACCAATTACTGCTAATTGAGGTGTGTTTGCTTTTACATAACCACCTTCTGCAAGTCTTGGAAGATTTAATTGACTCAATTTTCCTATGTTTACACCAGGAATATTATTAATTAAATCAATAGAACCATTGATCATATTTACAAACTTATTAACAACACCCTCTATCATTCCAAGGACACCGTTAATACCACTCTTTACTGCTCCACTAATTGATTCTCCAATTCTAGTTCCTAAATTAGAGAATGTATTTTTTACTCTGTCCCATATTCCTGTAAAGAAGCTTGCTATATTGCTAAATATATTTTTTATTCCATTGTAAGCATTTTGGAAAGTATTTACTATTCCGTTTTTGATATTATTAACTGCATTACTAATACTATTTTTAATATTATTCCATATATTAGAAGCGGTATTTTTTATGTTGTTAAATACATTTGTAATATTAGTTTTTATGCTATTAAATACATTTGATATAGTATTTTTTATTCCATTTATTACATTTGAAATTATTGTTTTAATTCCATTCCAAATATTTGTAATAAATGTTTTTATACCATTAAAAATATTAGTTATAATAGTTTTTATTGCGTTAAATACAGTTGTTATAATTCCTTTTATAACATTTATAACACTTTCTATTATTCCCTTAATAGCACTCCAAACTGCTTGAACTATACCTTTTATTGATTCCCATATTCCATTGAAGAATGTTTTTATACCTTCCCAGGCTTTGTTCCAATCTCCTGTAAATATACCAGTAATAAAATCTATTAGTCCTCTAAATACATCTATAATTCCACCAATTGCATCTGCTATATATCCAAACACAGTTGATAATGTATTCCATATTCCCTCAAATATAGGAACTAAAACAGGAAGAACATTTTGAACAATCCAATCAATAACTGGTTTTAAAATGTTGTCCCATAATGCTTTTAATAAATCAAATATACTTCCACAAAATTCTGCCACTTTATCAACTAATGGCCTTAAATGTTGCTCCCATAATTCTCTTATTTTATTTGCAATTCTTTGTAATGCAGGTGCAACATATTGATTATATACATCTAAAAACTTGCTAAATGTATCACTTAAACCTGTTTTTATACTATCCATTAAAGGATGTATATGAGTATCATATACTTCGTTCCATTTATCACCTATATATGTAAATGCATCCCCTATTGTGTGTAATACTGTTTCTATTGGTTGTAATGTATTTTCTAATGCTTCTTTTATTTTATCAACATTATCAATTATTGGTTGCATAAATATTGATTTTAGATCAACAGCAAATTTTCCAATAACTTCTTTCGCACTCATTAAAGGATTAGCAAACATTGCAATTAAGTCAGCACCAATTTGTTTTGCTGTATCTCCACTTAAAACATCTGATATTTCTCCTAAAGCTTGCATAAAGTTTCCTGTTAATGCAAAGTCTTTACTTGAAATATCAAACATATTAGAAATATGAGTTTTTATTCTTTCTTTGTTCTGACTTAAATACTTGTCTATACTTCCAACTAATCCTTCAACAATGTTTGTACCTATTCTTGCAACCGCACCTACTGCTTGGCCTAATGAATAACAAACTGTCTTTACCCAGTTACTTGCTGAATTTAATACTTTTGGATCAGTCCAAATTTCAACAAGAGTATCTTTTATGCTTCCAAGATGCTGTTTTATTCCATCAAAATTTGTGTCTCCAAAACTTACTTCAAATCCTTTTTTGAATATTCCTGCTAATTCTTTTACTCTATCAATAAGGCCATCAAACATTGAAGTGTCTTCCTTAATAGTGCTTGTTACATCCAAAGAGTCAGTTAAACCTGCACTAGCACCACCGCCAGAGCTTCCACTTCCTGATCCACTTGAACTATCTGTATCTTTTGGTAATACATTTAAGTTATCAAATGATGCTAAATTATTTGATGCTTTCTTTGCTTCTTTTCCTGCTTTTTTCGCACTATCTCCAACGCCTGATACGGCATCTGATGCTGTGCCTGCTTGATTTGCTAAATCTCCTAATCCACTTGATACAGTTTCTACACTATCAGCTTTCAATCCAAATAATGACAGCAAACCTGAAAGTGCAGTAAATAATCTTGTTACTGCATTTACTGCTGTTGTTATTATTGGTATAAATAATTTTGCAATAGGTTGTATTACATTTCCAACTGCAGTTTTTAAATTTGTGAACGCTGTATTTAATTGTGCAAGTTTTCCTGAATAAGTACTTGCATAAATCGCAGCATCATTACTTTGGAATTTTGTTTCTTCTAATATACCATTTACTTCTGCTTGGATTTTTTCTGCTTGCGTTAATTGATTTGTTGTTTTTCCAATTGATTTTGCGTAATCTTCCCACATTTTTGCCACATTCTTGGTAACACCTGCGTTATCAACAACAACTGAATTTTCATTTTTCAAACCTTCTGTCGCTGTCTGAACTGCATCACCTAAAGAATATGTGCTTTGTCTAGCAAAAGTTGCACTATTTTTCAATGCGGTCATCGTTTTTTCAATTTGATCTGAACTATAACCTCTTAATGCAAGATTTTTATATGCTGCTACGGCATTATTTAAAGGGACTAAACCATCAGAAACATATTCTTGAATAAATTTCTTTGCGTTATCAAAGCTCCTTCCTTGTCCAGTTAATATTGAATTTAATCCTATCCATGCATTTGATGTTTCTGTTGCTACTCTTAAACATTCTTTTCCAAATTTAACAACTGCTGCAACCGAGAAGGCAGCAAGGGCAGCTTTGCCAATTTTAGATAATGATGATGAGATTTTTGTTGCTGCAGAATTAGCTTGTGAATCTACATTTTTTAATTGTGAATTAAATTTATCACTATTCAAGATTAGACTTAAATCTATCTCTCCTACATTAGTGCTCATATATCTCACCTACCTTTTTTCTGCCATATTTTTGAACATCGCTTTGAAATTCTCCATTGCTTGTTCGTAATCTTCTTCAGTAATGTGTGAGGCTGATTTCTTTAACCATTCATTTCTAATTCTTTTTTCTTCAGGACTAAATTTCTTTAATGTTTCAGGATCTTTTTCGCTTCTTATTCTTACAATATTTCCTAATGCGGTCTCTCCATTTATTCCTGCTAAAAGACTTGAAAATTCTCCCCACTCCATTTCACTGATATTTTTTCTTAATCGAATCCCATATTGTTGAGCGAATGAACTTTCAATTAAGTCCCAATCGTCAAATAAATCATAATAAGGATCATAACTACTTGGATGTTGGAAATCGTTTCTCCATTTCCTCATAACTTGTCTCATTAACAATTGCTGATATTGCAATTACAACAGATGTTAATTGAGGAATAGTAAGTTTCATTTCCTTAATATCCTTTAGGGCTTTTTCTCCCATTAGCATTCCAATCATTTTATACATAGTACCTATTGAAAAATCTTCGTTTTTTATACTTTCTTCTACTAGCAAATAATTGTCTGCACTATTATCTACCTCGTAAACTTTTCCTTCTGCTAATTTTATTGTGGCTTTTTCTTTTCCTAATTTTGAACTAATATCAATTTCTGCCATCTTAATTACCTCCATTTATTTATTTTAAATACAAAAAAAGAGCCCCAGTAGTTATCTACTGAGGCCATTTTTTATCCTGCTGGTGTTACAGTTGGTTTTCCATCTGACATAACCTCAAATTCTAATGGTGCAACATTTGTACTATCTCCTGTACCTGCATTTGATACCGATATAATACAATCGAAACTTACTGTTGTTCCATCTGCAAATTCCCACTCGAATTTAGTTTCAACATCTTGGCCAGTTGCAAACAACTTACCTGCAACATAATCATTTCCTTCATCTCCAACATTTCTTTTACCTGAAATGCTTATTGAGAATCCTTTACCTGTTTGCATTCTTCTGATCCATCCTTCTGTTGTCATTGGTGTCCATTCTTCAACATTGTTGTCCATTGACAAAGAAAATGTTTCACAGTCTGCAATAGTTTTCATGTCTTCGGTTGTAGAGCTTCTGCCCTTTGTACCGATTTTGAATACATTATTAAATACTGGATAAACTCCACTTTGTACTGTAGCCATGGCTTATTCCTCCTTATCATTATTTTCATAATAAAAAACTGCTTGTATAACTCGCTCATAAATGTTGTTATCATCAGTTCCAACATCAACAGGTTCGTTTGTAAGCAGTTCAATATAATTTACTTTTATTTTATTTACAATAAATTCTGTGGATTCCATAAGTTTGTTGTAAATTTCATATGCTTTTTGCTCTGTTTCTTTAGCGTTTTTATTCCAATGAATTAAAATACTAACAGACTTTTCCAAGGTTTTTGTGTTATCAATTCCACCTATTGCAACATTAGGTCTATTAATAGAATTTAATTGATATACGCCAATAGACTTTTCTTTCTTATTATCTAATTTTCCTATATAACAATTCTCTGAAGCAGTATAATTTAAAGATTTAATCCAATCTCTTATATCTGCTAATCCTAACAGTTTACTCATTATAAACCTGCCTCCTTTTTATAAAATTGTGAAAATGTGTTCTTGCAAAAGTTTTTATTCTTTCCACTTATCCAAGGCTCATACCAATTACCTTGTGCATTTGGATTTTCAGTTGTTTGAAAATTATATTCAGGATGAAAGTACATTCTTCTAGCATAAGGTGTAGAAGTATTTAAACTTACTTTTCCTTTTTTGCTATTTGAATAATCTTCATATGTACTATCATTCTGCATATTTCCAGTATCAAATGGCATTACTTGAGCATTTACAACTTCAGTATGTAAAGCACTAACTGTCTTTTCCAATGCTGTTGTTGTCGCTCTGCTTAATTGATTTATTTTAGGAACATTTAATTTTATCTTGGATGTTACTGTTTTCATTACATAATCTCCAATTCAGTAAAATTAACTGTTCCATCAGGATTTCTTGCTTTAGAACCTTGATATATTGATCTTGTTTCTCCAAATACAGTAACTAGGCCACCAGAAATAACAGCCAAATCAGGAGCAATATCGCCAACAAAGTATGCTTTTGCAGTTAATTGAATTACAACTTTTTCTGCACTTAATACCCTTTTAGCTTTGTCCTGGTAATTACATTTGAAATCATCTTCTAATGCAATTACTGGTTCGCCATCTTCTGTTGTTCCTTCACCATATAAAACAACATGAATATCTGTTTTACATTGTTCTTTTCTTACTAATTTTGGATAATTCATATCAACACCTCAAATTCCTACAAGTTAATCCTGTTTGTCCTAATAGACTATAATCATCTTTTTTTATAGCAATACCATTTTGAACTTCTATATTCCAATTAGATCCAAAGTTTACTGATACGCCATTTATTGAATAACTAGATAATATTGATTGTATCAAGTCTTCATTTTCATATTCAAAATCAGCAAGTTTGCATATAACTTCTTTTATAATGTTCTGTTGGAACTCTGTCAAATTATCAAACCCTCTTCCAACTATACGATTATAAGTCAAAGTATCAATATGCATACTTGCTTCTTTTAATCTTTTTTCAATTTCATCACTTGGAATTGTCCCTTTATAGGTATCTTGATAATAAGTAACATCAACATAATTACTCATATCTAACCTCCAAATTAAGCACTTTGTTCAATATAGAATTGAATACCTGCATGTTTCTTGTTAAAGATGAATACATCTTCAAAAGACTCTTCAAAGTATGTCCATTTTCCTTGTGATAATGAACTTGGAGCACCTAATTGTGCAAAGTCATATGATATTACTGGAATAACTGCTGATGGATGTATTAACATCATTTTTACATTTTTTGCATCTTCTGCAACTTCAAATCCATCATCAGTAAATTTGTAAGCAGATTTCATTGCTGTTGTTGGAACACCAATAATTTCTACTTCTCCAATTCTATCTAATGATCTAGCAATTGCTGTATCTGTAGCACTTAAATTTCTAGCAGCTTCTTTTGCAGTATCGATTAAAGTTTTTGTGTATGTATCACAATATAATAATCTTCCTGCAGCAGGAACTCTTGCTTCATCCATTTTATCCATTAAAGCATCGAATTTTGTTAATACATTTTGTAATGTAAGAACATCTCCTTCTGTGATTGCTTCAATTGCATTCTTTAAAGAATATAATGCTGTTATCATTTCAGCATCCATTTCAGGGAATTTTTGTTCCTCATTCATAACTTTTGTTATGTTTTGGATTGTTGCAACATGGTTTGTCTCATCTATATCTCTTGGATGGATAAGTGTATCCCATGTTCTATGAGTTTTCAATTTCTTTGGTTCTTCTTCATTATTGAAGTTTCTTCCAAAAGTACCAATTGAATCTCTATCTCCATTTTTTCTACCTTTTACAGATAAACTTGGTAGTATAACTGTATCATTTCTTAAAAATTTAACATCTGGTTTTACTGCATTCCATAAAGCACCAAAATATAATACATATGGATATGCTTGAGCTAAAGCTTGTGAATATTCTTTAGCATAATTTAATCCTGTTTTTTCAAATGCCATTTTAATTACCTCCTAATATTTTATTTTTTTAATTTTTATTGTTTTCTAGGTCTTACCCCAGTAAATCCAAAATCAAACACTCCATTATTAGAGTTTGTTCCGTTATTTGTGTCTGCACCAACTGTTATTCCAACATTTCCTTGAACTTGTTTTTTAAGTCCTGGAACATCATCTATAACTTTTTGAAGTGCGTTTTTTAAAGTATCTTCTAATACATTGCCATCTTTATCTGTACAATTATTTAAATCGGCCATCTTTAATAAATAAGGCATTGTTTTATTATCAATATTAAGATCTTCAACGAAATCGTACGCTTTCTTTTCAATCTTTAATCTTTGATTTTCTAACTGTATTTTTTGTAAAGATGCTTGTGCATCAGAAAGTTCTTTATTTTGAGCATTAGCTTGATTTGCTTTTTGAGTCTTGAAAGCATTTATTGCACTTTCCATTTCCTCTTCGCTTAAGCCTTGCTTTTGAAAATAGCTTTTTAATACACTATCTTCGGTTTTTGCATTTCTACCATCTATCATTTCTTGGATCTTGTTATAATCGATCGCATTAGAATTGTTATTTGGTTGATTTGCATTATTGTTTTGCCCCGTAATGTTTTGGGCGTTTTGGTTAGAATTTGCATTATTATTTGTATTTCCTGCATTATTTGCATTGTTGTTTGCATTATTTCCATCCATGTTTCATTACCTCCTACTTTTTAAAGTCTTGAAATGACTATATATGCACATGCTTTTAAGGACTTCAGTGTTTGGTCACATATAAAAAAGAGCCTTTCGGCTCTTTAATAATCTAATTAATCAACAAATCCTTTGGCTTTGAAATCTTCTGCTCTTTTTGCTGATATTTTGTATTGATTTTCTTTTATTTTAGTTGTTTCAACATCTTCATTTACAACAACAAATTCTGTTTTTTCTAGGTATGTAACACCTGTATATTTGTCATTAAAAGCTGTATTTGCAACTAATGGTTTTTTGTTTTCTTTTTTAGGTTCTTCGACTTTTTCTGTTGTTTCTTCAACAACTTCTTCAACAACCTCTTCTTTTACTTCTTCAGCTTTTTTCTTTGCCATATCGATTACCTCCTTCTTATTTTTTATATTAAAAAAGAGCCTTTCGGCTCTTAACTAATAACTATTTAATTGGTTTTATCATAAATATAATCTGCGACTTTTTCTAGTGATGTACTTTCAGGTGTTTCTGTGTAATTTTTTCCTTTTAAATACTCATTAGATTTATCATATAAATACTCCATAAACTCAATTGCTTCATCTTCGTTTATGTTTTCTATTTTACTTAAATATTTATTTATTTTTGGATCATTTATATCTTTTAATATTAATAAATCCTTTTCATCAATTTTTAGTTGCATTGTCATTCATTCCTTTCAATTTCTTGGCTGTCCTTGTATGTGTTTTATGTACTGTTGTTATTATACCACTTTCAGGATTAATATATAATGTTGTTTTTTCTCCGATTGTCTTAAAACTTGGTCTTTCTTGGTCGTCAAGTTCTATTTTACCACATTTTAGTGGATTTTTCAATGTATCAACTATATCATCAAGTTCTATTTCTCTTTGCCTTACTCTATCAACTAAATGCTTTGAAACATCTTGTATTTCAAAACCATTTACTATATGGCCAACAACTTTGCTTTTTATAAATTCTTGTTGCCTTATTTTTTCCGCTTCTATAATATCACTGAATGTTGTTATATGATCCTGCTTAAATTTTTCTTTATATTCTTGCCATTGTATCCTTTTATTGTGATATTTTTCTGCGTTTTCTGTGTCAATGCTTCCTAATTCTAATCTGCTATATTTATCAATATTTCTGTCAATATAATTTAATTTTTGTTCAATTTTGTAATTTTCTTCTTTTTGTTTTAATTGCTGTCTAGTTGGTGGTGTCACCTCTGAATTTATGCCAGGAAAATATGTAACTGCCGTATCTTTACAATTTGGATGAAATAACCTGGCTTTTACTGCTTCACTAAGAAGCGGATAACCAGTTTCATTACTTTCTGCTGAAGTTCCACCACTCCAAACATCGTCAATAAATACTTTTCCTTGAAACTTTATACAATAAGGACATCCTCCGCCACGATTTGGAACTAAAACTGTATGAATACCCCATTCTGCTCTTTTTGTTCCTTCTCCTTGTAAGTATGCTCTTTTATTTGCTGTTCTAATGGCCATCTCTGCATATGATGCAATATTAACCATTTTCCCATCAGAATATTCAATACTATTTATTCCTTTTGAAAGAAAATCCTTTGTTGCCATATCAACCGCTTGTTGTACTGTTCCTGAACCTGTATTTGCATACACTTGAGCATCATATATTATTTGTCTATATTGATCATTAGTGTATCGCAATATTGAAAGTTCTGCCTTTTGAAAATTTCCTGTTGTTTCTTTTATCAATGCATTTAATTTTCTTTCATTTATTCTAAAAAAGTTTGATTCTGCTTGTTCTGTCTTTTCAAATATTCTAGTAAGCTGTTTTTTCTTTATTCTTTTATTTTTACTAGTTCTATATATATGCCACATTTTATTTATTTGTTTGTCATTACTATTGAAATTACCTTCTTTTATTGCTTCTAATATTAGTCTTTCTTGATCTAGTTTTCCATTTTCAAAACTTTGTTTTATCAATTCTTCTACATCACTGTTTATAGTAGAAAAGTCATTTTTAAATATTTTTTTATTATTTTTTTTGAAATGCTCTAATGATTTTAATTGTTCAGTTTGCCAAGCACTCCAATTCATACCAAGATCTCTTTCTTCGTTTAAGTGTCTTGTAAGATTTCTTTTTATTGATTTTATAAGAGTTTCTTCTATTCTTTGAAATGCTCTAGCAATATCATACTCATTATTCATTTACTTTATTCTCCTGGCCTTCTTTGTTTTCTTCTTGACCATCTACTTTTGGCTCTGTTGGCTTTGTGTCCTCTGTTTCCTCTCCCATTTCTAAATCAAAGTTTACTGCAGGTTCATCTATATCAACAATTCCTTGTTCAGCCTTTAGTCTTGCAATTTCTTTTAGCTTCCAATCCTCATCTTTAGAGTCTCCATATAATTCTTCTACACAAGCCTCTATACTCATTATTCCTTGTTGCTTTCCTTTTCCAACGGTTTCAACTTGTGCCTCAAAAGATGGATTGCTGTATTCTCCAAATTTCAAACTAACCTCTATATCTTCAGGAATTGGCTTCTTTTCCATTAAAGCTCTTGATTTTAGAACTGTGTTTATTACTTTTGGAATAAACTCTGATAAAGTATCTATTATCAAACCTCTAGTATATAGAGTTGTTTTCTCTTTTTCTCTTTGTGCTTCTGCATTGTCTAATTTTTTATTATCTATTCCAAGTGTTGATGGACTTATTATTCCTTGTAAGCATAGATCCAAAAATGTTATATATGATTGCAAATAATTCTCTGTTGGTATTTCTGCTTGTTTTATTTCCATTTGATTTTTTCCATTTTCACTCATATCGCCTTCAGATTTAATATACTTATTATCAAATGGATTACTACATAATAAAAGTTCTCCTGTTTCAGGATCTCTTGGAATCATACTTTCAGGAATATATTTTATCGCTCTACCTGCTCTAACCGCTTCTAGCCATTGAGATATAATTTCGTCTAAACTATCAAAAGAGTCATATTTTCCTTCAAAAATAGACTCTCCTCTTCCTTTATATTTTGCTGATTCATTTAACATTGTAGGAACAGCCCACATAATAGAATCATCAAATTTTATATTTTTTAATTTTGACAATGATTCAACTTCTTTTAGTAAAACCTCTTGCTTATCTTTATATAACTTATAAGTTATATATCCATATCCATAATGTTCTTCTAATAAATAAGTATTGTTATTTTGCTCGTGGAATGACTTGAATACAACTTCTGTTAATCTACCTCTTTTATAAACAAAATCAACTTTTGATCCATCAACCCATTCTAATATTGCTTTATCAGAAATATCAGCATCATAATTTATTTTTATTGCACCGTCACCAATATGTAATAAATCTGCCAATAATGTTTTTAGCATTTTTGTATCAAATTCATTTTCTTTGTTAACTTCTTTCCAATATTCGTCTTCAACATCATCTCCTGAATAATCAGTCATAACTGTGTTAATAATAGTTTTAATTATTAACTTTGGAAGGCCTGAATGTGATTTTTTCATTCTAATATCAGCAGTTTGTACAGAACCCCAAAATGTATCTTCAGCATATGCTAATTGGCCATAAAATTCTGATAATTCTCTGCTGTCGCCTCTATACCATATTTTATTTCTTATACAATTTGATTGATAATCCATATTTTCATTTATTACAAATGTTTGACCTGGTGCAGGTCTAATATCTAACCATGATTTAATCATATTCTTCACTCTTTCTCCAATTTTCATTATTTTTTCACTCCTATTTTACTTACATATGGAATCCAACTATACTGACAACTATTAACCATATGGTCGTTTCCATCTTCAGGTTCGTTATCCTTGTCTTCTTTCCAACTATACACATCAAGTTCATCACAATAATTTGTGCAAGTATCTACTATGTAATAACAATCATCTTTGAACCATCCTAATTGTGTATTTATTCTATCTATTATTAACATTTTAGCTTTCCAAGCAGGATTAAACATATAAACGCATCCTGTTTGTCGTTTATATTTTGCAAATTCTTTTATTGTTGCCTGGTCTGCTGAATCTATAAATGTGTTCTTTGCTAATCCCCACTCTTTTCTGTTTCTTTCTAGGAAATCAACAAAATTCTTAACTGTATCACTTGGTGCGAGTGGCTGATCTAAATTAGCATTATTATAAACTTTTTCATCTAATAGGATGTATTTGCCTCTATTTGTTATACCTGCAAATGACATCGCAATTGTATCAGGACTCAACGAACTATATGCTGTATCTAGTGCTGCAGTAAATATTATAAAATGTTCGTCTGTTTGTCTTGTTGCTATTGGCTTTGTTGTTAATTGTATTGTTTCATTGTCTGTTTTTTGTAAATATTGCTTTGCCTCTTCTTTACTAATACAATGTTTTCTTCTATCAAAATTAAGAAAAACAAGTCCTGTGGACTTGCCTCGTAATCCTTTTATTTTATTTTTCCATAACTTTGTACCTACTGGCACAGAATTTATAATACTTTCCTTTTTATCTTCTGTTAAACTTTTATTATGATCAAAAGAAAAGTACCACCAAGTCCAATCATCCATTTGAGGTTCATTAAGCATATTTAATAATTCTGTTGGTGCATCATCTTTATATTTATCAATTGGCCTTGCTTTGTTTACATATTGTTTGTAACATTCTTTATTTGGATCATCAGGATTCATTGTGCATACTCTATAATCACAACGCATAAAAATTTCTCTTACAAAGTCCATATCTGCAATATTGAACTCATCTATAAGAATACATCCATATTGACCACCAAGTACTTTTTTCCATCTTGTTTTATTATCATATCCAACTATGTATATTACTTTTACACCATTTGGCGTATGATATAAAATATGTGGTAATGAATGCACACCTTTACCATTTGCGTTATATTCTATCAATCCACCCTGTGCATATTCTCCAAATATTTCAATTAAGCCTTTATCTTTGTTTATTATATTTTTTTCAATTGTTCCAAGGTCTAGTCCTGCAATTATATGTAACTTTTTAGGACTTTGAGCTACTTTAAACATAAATTTAGGAACTGCAACTGTTGTCTTTCCTGCATATGTAGTTCCTTCCAAAAACTCTGTACTACATTCGTGTTTCAAAAAATCAATATACTTTTCAGATAGTGGAAATTCCTCATTCATTGTTATTACCACCTAACTGCCTATTTATACTTTCTAACAATGGATTGCTTCCACCTAATAAATTAACATTAAGTGTTTTGTCATCTTCTTTGTTATTCAGCTTGGCCAGACTTTCCAATGTTTTTCTTTTTGCTTCCTGGACTCTTGTTAAACCATCTTCTATTCTTTGTATCATATTTATTGTTGGTTCTGCTTCTGTTATTGTTTCAGTTTCTTCAGTTATTTTTCCAGTTCTAGTATTTTTCTTTCTGATAAAATCTATTGTCATGTCTTTACCTTGCTGTTTTAATCTTTGTATTCTCATAAGCATTCTTTTTTCACGAATTGTCAATATTTTATAGTCATTTATAAGTAATTGTTCTTTGTCATCTACGGCCAATGATTTATAAAGGTTTATTTCATCCTCTTCTAAAACATCTTGATAGATGCTTTCATATTCTCCTGTTGTTACAGCGTTTTTGTTGTTTTCTGTTCCGTGGCCACCTTTATTTCCAACGGCATTTTTGTTTCCTATTTGTGCTTTACTCTTTGTCCTTGTTAATTTGTTTTTACGAATTATACTTCGCAACTCTGAATGAGTGATATTATATTTTTCAATAATATCTTTGTATTTCATACCTCGTTTATAATCTTTTTTTATTTTCTTAATATCTGCCTCTGTCAATACATATCACCCACCTCCGTTACTTTTTTAGGACTGCCTTTTCACCTGTTAGTAGTTCCCATCGTTTTACTATTACATCACAATATTTTGGATCTAGTTCCATTGTGTAGCATCTTCTTTTTACTTGTTCTGCTGCAATCAATGTCGAACCGCTTCCACCAAATAAATCAAGTATTAAATCATTTTCCTTACTTGAGTTCTTTATAAGATATACTAATAAATCAATAGGCTTCATTGTTGGATGTTCTGCATTTCTAGTTGGCTTGTCAAATTCTAATACTGTACTTTGTTTTCTATCATTTATAAAATAATGTCCTGCACCTTCCTTCCATCCGTATAAAATAGGTTCATGTCTCCATTGGTAGTCTTGTCTTCCCATAACAAAAGTATTTTTTACCCATACTAAACATTGAGCTAATTTAAAACCTACTGCATTAAAAGCATTTCTAAAGTTTAACCCTTCTGTGTCTGCGTGGAATACATAAACACTACTTCCACATTTTGTTACTTCAAACATATTTCTAAACGAGTCTAATAAAAAATTATAAAATTCTGTTGATGTCATATTGTCATTTTCTATTTTTAAAGCATCAACTGTCTTTCCTTCATAATCAACATTATATGGTGGATCTGTAAGAAGCATATCCGCTTCTTGTTTATCCATAAGACGCAAAACATTCTCTTTTTGCGTGCTATCTCCACACATTAATCTATTTTTACCTAATATCCAAATATCTCCTGGTCTTGTTGTTGGTTCTTCTATTTCATTTAATGCTTGATCCAGGTCAAAGTCATCTTCTTTTGAACCTTCAATATCTTTTAGAATATTATCTACTTCATCAAAAGTAAATCCTGTCATATCCATATCAATATCTGTTTCTTTTAATTCTGCAAGTAACTCTTCTAATTTTGAATTGTCCCACTCACCAGTTATTTTATTCAATGCAATATTTAAGGCCTTTTCTTTTGTTTTATCCAGGTCAACAACATTGCATTCAACTTCTTCATATCCTAATTCTTTCAATACCTTTAGTCTTTGATGTCCGCCTATAACAGTCATATCCGCATTAACTATTATCGGAGCAACATATCCAAACTCTAATATACTTCTTTTAATTTTTTGATATTCTTCGTCCTCTGGTTTTAGGTCTTTTCTTGGATTGTATTCTGCTGCTTTTAATTTTTCTATGTTTATTTTTTGAATATTCATAATTGCACTCCTTAAAACAACTTGATTCATATCTGCAAGTTTTGCATTCTCTTAACATACATCTACCAAAATTCATAGGCGTACCTCTTATCGTTGGTTGCGGACATAGGATTCGAACCTCGTCTATGGGCTATGACCCCATCGTGCTACCATTACACCATCTCCGCCAAATAAAAAATAGACACCGCTTCTAGTGTCTATTTCTATATATATTTCACAAAGGAGAAAAAGGTATTACATTATTTTCTCGATTATAATTATAACATAGTAGTTTTTTCAAAAATACGGACAAAATATATAAATTTTATGGACAAAATTAAGACATTTTATTTTTATTGTACTCTCTTTGCATTATTTTTATTGATCTATCAATAGTTTTTTGTATTGATCCATACATTCTATCCTTTTTTGTTGCGATTTCTTCAATGCTCATCATCTGATAATATTTCATTTCAATAATATCTTGGTTGTATTTTTTTAATGTTTTTACTAAATCTTCAACTATTTTTATTTTAGTTTTTGTTCTTTCTATGTATCTATTCTTCTTGTCTATTTTTTCTTGCTTTTCTGCAATATAATTTTCTATGTTTGAGCCTACGAACCCTTTAGGTTTTGGCATACCATCTAAATTAGCACTTTTTGCATCTAACACTTCATTTTCTAACTCTTGTATCTCTCCTTCTACAATAGTTATACTTGCTTTCAATGAATTGTAATTCTCCAACACTTCCTGAACCTTCATCTTTTGCACCTCCTAAATTTTATATATAACAAATGTTAGTATTGTACTAACAACTATTTCTATTAAATTTATAATTTTGCTTTTGTTGTCTGCATATTTATTATTCATTCCATCCACCATTTTTGCTAATGCATACAAACCTGTAAAAAACATAAATATTGCTTTAATTATTGCCACTTTTAAATCCCTCCTTTCTTGGTTATTCGTGTTCGTTTCCATAATTCTGTAAATAAATCTATTCGCTGTTTTATTTTTCGTTCCAATCAATTCCACACTTACATTCCATACACATACCATCCATATATTTGTTCTCTTTTGCAAGTTCTACACCGCAGTTGCTACAGAATTGTTTTTTATCTCTTTTCAAATGAGCAATTACTGAAGTTTTATTATAATTTTTAGCAATTAAGTATGATGTGTAGCCATCTATCAATGTACAATTACTATCAATAACTATTGGTGCTTCAAACTTTTTATTTTGTTTATAATAATCAAATCTTCTTTGTAGCTTTTTAGGATTAGGTTTTGTAAAATATTTAGGTATTTTTATATCTTTTATGTCAATTTCAATTACTGTTTCATTCAATAAAATATTTATAATGTCTTCTTGAACTTTGATATGTTTTTCTTGAATATCGTTTAATGCTTCACTTCCTTTTAACAATTTACCATCACAATATTCCATTATTGCAACATCTGCCCATAATAAAGCAAGTAATATCCAAGTAAAATCTTTATTTAATATTGCTACAGTTATACTAAATATAACCATAATAATATGAAATGCTATCATTACTTTTGTTTTACTTTCTAATTTTGTCATTTCTTCCCAAGTTTTCATTTTTTATATTCCTCCTCTAAAATTTCTTTTAAAATCTTTTTGAAACAAATTATTTCGCCTACTGTATATCTTTGTAAATTTCCTTTAGATATTTGATTTATCATTTCATCTAATTCTTCTATCTTGCCTTTTATTTTTTGAACTGGAATCATTTGTTTTTCTCTTATATGACATAATAATCTTTCATTTTGTTCTGTTTCCAATTCTTCTTTTAATTCTTCATTCTCTTTTAATATTCTTCTTAAACATTCTGCTGTAAATGATCTATGCGTTATTGTGTTTTTTTCTGTTTCTGCAATTAATTTTTCAGTTTCTTGTTTTGCTTTCTCATAACTTATACTATATTCTTTCAATTTTTATGTTCCTCCTTAGGCAAGTATATTCTGCCATCATTTTTTTCTATTATGTCAATAAAGTTCTCATAGGTTGTCCCAGCTAAAATATTAAATTTATCTGTATGTATCCATGCAACTGCTTGTTTATTTATATCTTCTACTGAAAAACTTCCCATATCACAAGGTCTTTGATCACTCCAATCATCTATTTCAAAATATAATATTTTATGTTTTATTTCATGAGACTTATATTTCCTTTTGAATCTATCTTCATTATCTTCTATTAATTCACTCCAATGGTCGTAAGGAAGTCCTGCATTATGCTCATAAGGTTTATCGTTCCAATCATCTCCCCATTGCTTTTCAAAATTGTTTGTAAACCATGCCTTATTACCTTCGACATAACATAATTTGTAATATTCCATATTACACCTCCTTTTTACTATCTTCATATTTTATTTCAAGAGATTCTTCTTTAAATTTCTCTTTTGTCATCAATTTTATAACTTTAATTTGGTCTAATCCAAAACCTTCAACACCTAAATACATTTTTCCTGTTATAGCATTCTTGAATTTTTTTACTTCTCCAATTTTTGAATTACTATTATTAACTTTATATTTAATAATATCTTTTTCAAATATCATTTCAGTTGCATCTTTACTATGCTTTATAATGTTTCCATATTGAACATCTAAAAATTTTAATCCTTGCAGAATTTTCTTTTCTTCATCTACTTTAAAAATATCTCCTGATTCTGTTCTTAAATATTCATTTACTTCTATTTCATCGTAATAACATCCTGTGCATCCCATTTTTTCTACTCTACAAGTATCCCATTCTTTTCCTGTACACTTCATCTTTTTGTACCTCCTTTAAATTTCTTTTTACCCACTTTTCACAGTCAGTTGGTTTTCCTGGTTCTTTTATATCTTTACAAAAGGGAAACTTTCCACAATTAGTACACCTTTTGTTCATAAATTTCTACCTCCTAATATTTCAATTAAATCCCATTTTGGATTATCTGCTGCAGGTATTGTCTTGCTTCCGTATTTTAAAATTTCTATTGCTGTGTCAACATCTATCATTCTTACATCGTGGCCTTCAAAACATATAAGGAAATATGCTTTGAGGCCTGCGTTTTTGCACTTTTTCATTTCATCGCATTGTCTAATATCTTTATCAACCATATGCCATTTGTTAGTTTTACACTCTTTTGCATCAAAAACAGCTTTATAATTTGGTAGAAATATCTCATAGTCAAAAGGCTCTCCTTTTATGTAAGTTCCATCCTGTAATCTTTCTGCGTGATTTTTGTGTGCGTGTCCACCTATTGCTTCTACATATTCACATACTTTTTTGACTTGGTTTTCAAATATAAATCCTCTTCTTGGCATTTAATCACCTACTTATCTTCTAGTTGTAAAATACAATTTCATTCTATCTATTGCTTTTATTTTTTGATAATACTTTCTTAAAATTCGTAACAACTTTTCTTTAAAAATAGTATATTCTGCTTCAGCTTCTTTTTTTGTTTCTCTACAAACCTGTCCTTCTACTGCTAAATTTCCACTATTTTCATAAAAACCTACTGCCTTTATTGGAAATGGAGTAGTATCAACTAATTCTTGAATTTCTCTTATCATTACTTCATTATTAAATTGTTCATCATCTTTTACATTTTCAATTTCTAAATTAAAATCAAATCCTTTTTTACTCATTTTTATCACCTACCTATAAAATAATCTATTTAATATTTGTGTTGCTTGCATTTTGTTTAAGTTCTCTGTATCAAAGTCTTTCATAAACCTTTTTATACTTTCAATTTGTTTTTCACTTGCAGGATATTTACCCCACTTTTTCATGTTTTCAACATTCCAAATATACTCATATTGAGGATATTCTTCTTGTAAATATAGAAACACCTTGTCCAATGCTCTTTGCATACTCATTTTTTGGCCACCTATTGTTGTTTTTCCCAATTCATCTTGTGCAGGTATTCTTATCTTTTTCTTTGGAATACTGACAACCATATCACCATTTGGCATTTTAAAATAATTAACTCCATGCGTGTTGTATTCTTGTTCTTTTGCCCATAAATTAACTATTTCAACATTTCTTATCCAACTAGCAGGACAATCAGATTTCTTTACTATCAAATCAGGTAATTCGAATAAATCTCCTTGTATTTCATCTTGTTTGCTTGCAGGAACAGTATTCAAATCTATTCCAAGTAAGGATGGTGCTGTACACAAATTTGCTCTTCCTGTTGTTCCAACTAAATCTATCAATGTAAGTTTTTCTTTTCCTGGATAAAGTCTTAATCCTCTTCCTACCATTTGAGTATATAAAGAACTATTGCTTGTTGGCCTTGCAATCATAACAGTTTCAACAAGTGGCATATCCGTTCCTTCTGTGAATATCATACAATTTACAAGTACAGGTATTTCTCTATTTGTAAACTTTTTAATAAGTTCATCCCTATTTTTTGTTTTTGCTGTTACTGCAACCGCTCCTGGTATTTTCTCTGCAATAGCTTCTGCATGATCTACACTACACGCAAATATTAAAGTTTGACCTTTTGCATATTTCTTGTAAGCCTCTGCTATTGCATTATTTAAAACATCTTGGTTCATTGCTTCTTCAAGTTCTCCTGGTGCAAAGTCTCCCATTCTTCTTGCAACTTTTGAAATGTCATAACCTATATTTACCCTCATACAATAGATATCTGTTAAATATTTATTTTGAATCGCCCACTTAATATCTCTTTCAAATATGATGTCCTGGTATATATCGTCAAGCCTTACATTATCTCCCCTGTTTGGTGTTGCTGTAAATCCTAAATGTAATCTTGGCCTAAAATATTCATATATTTTCCTGTATGATTTTGCTGCAGCATGATGTGCTTCATCTGTAATTATCATATCGAAGTCATTAGGCTTGAATTTATCTAATCTATGTATTATACTTTGTACAGATGCTATGACAACATCTTCTCCGTTGGATTTGTGATTCGCCATTTCAATTCCAACAGGGCAGTCATAGTATTTGATTGGCTGTGTAACTAGTTCTTCTCTATGTGCTAGGACTAATACACGGCCTTTTCTTTTTAGAGTTGTGAAGGTTGCTGTTTTTCCTAATCCTGTGGCCATTTGTATTAAGTATGCTCCTGGATCTAAAGTTTCAATTAGATCGTGACATTCTTGTTGGTAATCTCTTAATACTAAACTCATACTAAACCACCTACCCCAAGCAAAGCATCTTTTAGGCAATAATCATTTTTTATTGGATAAAGGTCTCTTAATAAAGTTTTTGCTGCAGTATCTCCTGAATGGAAATATACAAAAGCATAATCTCCATCTATCCTTTTTATTTTTCCTACTTCTACCTTATAAAACATATCATTTGCACCTAAAGGTATATAAGCTACTATTTGACCATCTTTAAAATGTTTCATTTCTCTGCTCCTTTCTCTTTTTGTATTTTTCTATTCTTGCTTGTGAAAGTTCAATTGTTTTTACACATTCTTCTTTTTCAAACATACCAATATGTGTATATTCTTTTGAAATTCCTAATTGTTTTGATAACCAGTCATAAGCTTTATATCTCGTTGTAATTCTTAATGGTTGCATCCATATTTGATCAAAATAGAAATGTGCGGTTTTTCTGTATCTTCGTAGTTCTTCATTTGCTAATGTTCCAAGTGGTATATCTGTTCCAGGATGTACTCCTACGAACGCTCTACAATTCCTACATAAATAACATTTTCCTTCTCCATATTCTCGGCCATATATTTCTGCGTTTGATGTATATACAACTGGACTTCCACAATATCTACATATTGTTGGTTTTTCCATTTTTCTTTCACTCCTTTGGCATTTCATACACTTGATTTTGTTTTATATAATCATTTCCATATTTTTTATATGGAATATGTATATATTTTTGCGTAATTTCTTTTAATATTTCCTTTGCTCTTCTTTCTGTTGTATAATATCCTAACTCTCTATAAACATCATCTACACCAACTAATGCAACCGCTGATATTACAAAATCACCATCGCAATCAGTAATCATAATATTTGTGATATTATCAAAGTTCACTATTTCATCTTTATTTTGACTAACTATAATCATACAAATTCCCCCTTAAATATTGTTGATATAATTTCCATGCAAGTATTTATAGTTTCACAAAGAGTTTCTTCAGTTATTGGCCTGTTGTATTCATCTTTTCCATTTAGCATTTTGTGTAACTTAACTCTTGCATTTTCAGTATCTTTTATATGTTGGATGTGCTCCTGATAAATAGAGTTCCAAAATTCCTGCTGCTTTTTATCTTTCTCATAAGCAACTAATGCTTTTTGTTTTAATTTTGTTGCTTTTTCAGGACTTATTTGCTTATTGTGATACATTACAAGTAAGTGTTTTAATGATAAAAAGCAGTTAGTTTCTATGATATTGTAATCATCAGGAGGTGTTTCAAGTTTTATAGAATCATTTATAATTTCTTCTTGATTTTTCATTTGGTCTTACCTCCAATTTTAATTTTTTACATACCTCAAATATGCAATTTATATATAGGTCTTACCTGTCTTACCTTTTTCCGTGAATATATTTATATTTTTATAGAAATTTTTTATTTTAGAATTTAAATAAAAATTTCCCATGTAAGAATAATATTTTGGTAAGATGTAAGACTTTTAATTTTTTATTATATAAAAGTCGCTTGTATCAAGGTTTTCAAAAGGTCTTACCTAAGGCTTACCTTTATTGCTTTTGGTAAGCCTAAAAAGGTAGATCCTCCATTTCTTGTTGTTGATATTTTTCTTCATAAGCAATATCTGATGTTTCAGGTTCTAATCTAAATTTGATATAATTTGCTTTTACTCCATATGCTTTTGTTTGATGTGTAAACTTTCCTTGTGAATTTCTTTCAATTTGATTTCTGTCTGCAAAATTTCTTATTACTGCTGTAAAATCAAAACCTGCTTTGTTTAGTGCTTCAGCATATACTGTTTTATTTACAAGACAAGTATCTTCATCTTCATTATATTTGCCCCAAACTTCTCCAATATTGCCATCTGTATCTTTGAATTTTTTAATATTTTGTGAAATCCAGTCCATTGTCCATTCATATGCTCTAGTAGAAACATCAACTTCTTTGCTACTTGTAAGCCATTTACTTACATCTTCTATTGTTAATTTTTCATCTTTGAATATATTTTCTGTAGATATTTCATCTGCTAACAAGATCGTGGCCATTGCCATTGCTTGTTTGTCAGTTGTATCAGTTTTCTCCAATATTTCTTGAAATATCTCTCTATATCTTTTCTGTAATTCCTCTTGTTTAGGAATATTGTTTATAAATTCTTTACCAGCGTGACCATAATTTTTTCTAACAAAGTTACTAACAAAATTACCATCTGCAATTACTTTTTCCGTGGCTTCAACTTCTATAACTCTGTTCTTTACTCCACCGCCTGATGTTGCTTTTGTGATTGGTTCTTCTCCTGTAAATAGGAAGCAACAATTCCATTCTTTCAAAAGTTCTATTCCGCCATAAGCCTTTCCTCTACCTCTATCAACACCTTCAGTCAAATACATAACTAAGTTGTCAAAGCTGTCCCATCTATTTTTTATCGTTTGTAATTCATCTCCTGCAAACGGAATGTCATGTACGAATGCTGCATATCTTGCTAATGCCACTTGTGTTGCATTTAATGTTCTTACTAATTTTCCTACTTCAGGATTACCCCATACGGACATTGCGAGCATTAATCCAACAGTCTTTCCTGTTCCAGTTCCGCCCCATATATGTACGACAAATGGCAGTACTCCCAACATTTGATTAAGTGTACTAGCAAACGAAGATGCTAAAAGTAGATGTGCAATTTTACTATCTTTTCTTACTTTTCTGCATACTTCTTTCCATTCTTCGTATTCTCCAACCTCCTTTATACTTGCATAAACATCTTTAAATGCTATGTCTCCATCATATTTAAGATTATCAACATATGGTGCAAATTCATTTTCTATCCATCCTAATCTATCAGTGCTACGACTAACTGGTATTTCTTTTGCATTTAATGAAACTACATCTGCAATATATGAAACCAGGTCTTTTGCATTCTCTGAATTAACTTCAATTCCTCTGTCAGAAAGTTGTATAATATTTGATTTATTTGCTACTACGCTTCTTTCAATTGTTATGTACTGCCATTTATTGTCTTTGAAAAATGCTAGTTTTATTTTTTCTGTCTCTGAATCAACATTTATCAATCTTTCTACTGGTAATATAGGATGTGAACAAGCTACTATTGTTTGAGGAATCATACCTGCTCCAAGAGTGCTTTTGGTTACTCCTGTGTCCTCGCATTCCCATTTTCCACACTTTAAGTCTTTTATAGGTGGTTGTGTGAATTGGATTGTATTACTGCCCCTTTGTTTGAACTTCTGTGCAAATTCGGTTTGGTATGCTTTTAATAACTTGTCAAAACTTCTTATATTTCCAAGTTCTCTTGCTTTGTCTTGTAATTTTATGATTAATGTTGTTCTTGCTACTTGATTGTCCATTGAAAATATATGTTCAAATACTTCTTTGTCTAATATAGACTCTTTGGTTAATTCACTAATCTCCCCAAAAGGTGTAAATCCTTCATCCATTAGTTGATCTGAAAGTTCTAACTCTTGATTCAATCCTCTTCACCACCTTTTTCTCGTATTTCCAAAACCATATTTTATCTTCATTAGATCCATTTATAAATATTTCATCTATTAAAGAATTAATATAGTCTTTATTGTGCATTGCTTCTACATATAAATCGCTGATATCCTCTTCAGGATTTTTTGGTGCATATTCTTCTTCCCATCTCCAAAGTAGATGCAAATAATCACATAGTAATTGAAATGTTTTATTTTCCCATTGCTTAAACATTTCTTCTGTTTTTCTTTTTTGTTTATATTTATTAATTTCTAAATAACTTGCTGGCCTTTCTGCATCCAGGCCTAAACCTAAAGTGTAATTTATGTTTTTCGCTGCTTCTAAAGCATTTATATTTAATAATTCTGATACAAGAGAAATTGAATCGCCACCTTTGCCACATCCAAAGCAATGCCATATTTGTTTTCGTGGCGAAACAGAAAAGCTTGCTGTTTTCTCTTTATGAAACGGACACACACATTTATATGATCTATCAAGTTTTATTCCATAGTGTTCCGCTACTTTTACTATATCTGCCCTTCCTTTAACCTCTCTTATAAAATCCATTTGCTACCTCCTAAAATGGTAAGTCATCATTATCTGCTGCAGCATCAAATGCTTGGTCATATTGATTATCGCTTAACTCTTTTTTATTTGGTATTTTTGCATCTTCAGCTTTATCATAAGAAACTGCGAAGAATGGTTTTACTGCTGTATGTACTTGGCCGTCTTGTCCTAAAAAGTCCTCTTCTCTGAATACTAATCCGACTTTTTTACCTTCAAGTGTTTTTTCATCAAAGTTAAATTTGAATTTATCGTTTGAAGCTTCTACTGATGTTATTAATCCTTTGAATTTTGGATTTGTTGTTCCTGGATCATATCCTTCAGTAAATACTGTCCAAACACCGCTCCATTTTTTATCTTCTCTAGTATCATTATCAAATCTTCTTTGATAAAAGTCTTTAAATTCTCCCTCTAAAATGTCTATTGCTAATTTTAAATATTCTTTTCCTGCTTGTGTTTTTTCGCAAGCTACCCTTTTAATTATGCATTTATATCCTCCTGCAGGTAATGTTTCAAATTCTCCAAAGGCTTGTGCCTCATCATATCCTTGTGGTTTTTCCATAATTAATTTCCTCCTACAATTTTATTTTTTAAATCATCTAATATCTTACCCATTTGTTCAGGTGTAACATTTCTAACTTCAACTTCGTTGATTTTTTCTGTCTTTCCATTTGCCAATTTTGGCTTTTGTAGTTCATCATATTTATTAGCTTTTATTACTAGTTCTTTATATTCTTCACTAGTTATAATAGTCATCATACTTTTTTACCTCCTTTCTGCTCTTTATACCAATGCCAAAATCCTTTGAAGTCTGCCCTATGTCTTTTTGCAACTCCTTCATTATGTTTCTTCCAGGCTTTCTTTAGGTTATTTCTTTCAATTTTTCTTTGAAGACTCATTTGGTTTTACCTCCTTCTTGTTTAATTCGTAATATTCTCTAATCTTGTCATCTACCATTTTTAAGTCGTTATCAATTTTTAAATCAAACATTCCCATTGGTGATTTACAAGTGCTATATCCATCACTTTGTGTTTCAAAATAATGCTCTTGGCCATCCGTTTTGCAAAGTAATACTATTGAGAATAAACCTTCTAATGTAAGCTGATTATCAAGCATTTTTCCACTTGTTTTTGCTTTGATTTTTCCTGTGTCTGTTGTTTCTGTATGATGTAAGAAATAAACAATTACATCTGCAGGTGTATTTCTTATAACAAAATCAACTAATCCTCTAAAGTTAAGTGCTACATCAGTAAATTTGTTGTAACCTAATTCTTTGGCTCTGTCGAACATCTCAAAGGCCATTAAATATTGACTATCATCTATTACATAAGTTTTGAAATTTCCTTTTTGCATATTACTTTTTATTTGTGTGTAATTTACATTATCAGCTTTGTTTAGTTGCTTTTTAAATGGTAATGGCTTTCCTGCAATGTTATAAATTACAACATCTTCTTTATTGAAATTACGAAGTGAACAACTTTTACCTGATCCACTTTCTCCTAAAACTAATACTGGTATTCCCATGTTTTTTACCTCCTAAAATAAACTTTGTTGTTCGTTAACATCTTGTACTATTACTTCACTATTGTCGTTTATTGTTACTGCATAATTGAATCCAACAAATCCTTTATACGATCCTTTTGCCTCTTTGATTTTTTCTGATATTTGATAATCATAATTTGGTTGTAAATATTCTTGTATTTCATCGTTAAATTCTCTGTCTTTTTTTGTTACACTAACATTTATTTTTAATGTAATTTCCGCTTCTTTTCCTGTTAAAATTGCGTTTTTAGTTAATGTGTCAATCGAACTTTCTAGTTTAGTTTTCATTGGCTTTAATAATTCACTATCTAAATTTAGATTTTCGATTTTTCTTTTCATCTATTCCTCATCCTCCTCGAGTTTTAATATATCTAGTCTTTTTTGATATCTTTCAGGATCTATTTCTTTAATTAAAAGTCTAATTCTTTCTCCTTTTAAATAATAACTATCTATTTTTAAATCCGTTTTATCTCTATTTAATTCTGTGGCTGTATAAATTACATTTAATAATTCTTCAATATTTTTATTAGATTCATATTGTTTATCTCTTAATTCTAAATAATCATCAAGAGATAAAATTACTCTATTTTCTATTTTTTCGTTACCCATTATTTAATCCTCAAACTTTCCCCTCTTGGCTCTAAGTGAGCAAAAGGCAATTCTTTTCCAGCCTCCAAATCGGCTCTTATTTTATCTGTATCATTTTCAATAATAGTTTTTGTGTATTCTTCAGGAACTTCTCCATCAATAGTAAGCGTTTGTTTTCCACCATTTTTTGCTATATTAAATGTAAATAAGTTTGTTGCAAATTTTGTTTTTCCTGTTTGCTTCATTGCATTGAATAAATTTTGTTTTAATGTATTTGCTCTATTTTCAAATACTTTTGCACTTTCTGTTAATCTTTTTGCCTCTTCTTTTCTTGCATTTTTCTTTGCTTCTAATTCCTTTATTATTTTTGCATAATTGTCAGCTTTATCTTCAATTTCTCCTTCAATAGATTCTAATGTATCAAGTATCATTTGCTCATCTACATCTTCGTCATACAACATATTTAATACAGTTTCATAATTGTTTGTTAATTCATATAAATTACTCATTTTAATTTTTCCTCCAATCTTCATAAGCTTCTTCAAAGCTTTCATAATAATTTCCTTGCCACCAAGAATTTTCTTCTAATATGGCACAAATCACATATTGAGCACATTCATTGTCGTTTATTTTACATAGAAAAGAGCGTTTGCCTTTTCCACCAAATAGAATATAATAAGAATTTCCATTCATATTGTAAAAAATTTTGTCCATCCTCTTGTCCTTTCTAACTTTCTATGTTAAAATGCAAATAGAAAGTATTTATATAAATATTTTTATAGAACTATTTACTTACTTTGCGGTTGGTTGGTAGTTCTATTATTTTTGCAATATCTCTTTCGTCTGATATAACTAAATCTTGTATTATTGCTGAAAAGTTATCTGCTGCGATTTCATGTATTTTTCTCAATTTTGCATTTTTATCATTAAGTCCACCATATTCATTTGAAAAACACAAATCTTTAATCTTTTTGAATTGATCTGCACATTCTCTTTTGATGTCTATAATTTCTTTATCTCGTAAATCTACTAATCTTTTAAGTCTTTTAATTTCTTGTGCTTCTTCTGTGTGTTTACCTGGCATACCTTTTACCTCCTTTCAATTTTCTTAATTTATATTTCATTGTTGCCAATGTTATAATGTGCCATATGTAGCATTTATCTAATTTGTCCATGTCTTTTTCTTCTCCTTTCTGCTTTTGCTTCTTGGATTTCCATTCTAATTAAAATAATAATTAGTACTGGTATTGAGATATAGACAACTGTCATAATCATATCCATAGTTATTATTTCTGATAATTTTTCTGCAATTATAGTGGCCAATATTGGAAGCCATATAATTGATGTTCCTAACATAAATTCAATAATATTTTTAATAATTTTCATTTGTATTCACTCCTTCTAATATGTTTTTTAATAATTCAAGTTTTGTTTCCGCTTGGATTCTTCTTTCTTTTTCTTTTTCATAGATTTCACGGCTTACTGAATTTCCACCTACTTTTATTTTGAAATGTCCACCTTCGGTTTGTTTATATTCTAGTTGGCCATTATCCATCATATTTTTTACTTCTTTGAAACCAGTATGAAATCTTTTCATATAAGCTGTTAAGCTAATCCATTCTTCTTCCATTTTGATTTCCTCCTTATAATAGTGTGTCGTGTCGCATTTTTATTATTTTTCATTTTCTCCTTTGCCTCCTTGTTATGATTTCCTAACTTTTTCTTTAAAAAAATAATCAGGTATTTCTTCTTCTTCAATATCTAATGCCATACATAGTTCTTTAATATCTTGTTGATCAAATCTTAATTTGTTGTTTAATCTTAAATTTAATGAAGTAGATGATATTGTTATTTTCTTCACTAAATTTTCTCTTGTTCCGTATTTCTCTTTGATTCTACCAAGCAGTTTGCTGTAATCATATGTAATAATAGCTTCTACCATGATATTCATCTCCTTTCTTTTGGTTATGTTTTCCTAACTTTGTATGTATCTTATAACAACTTTTTAATAATGTCAACAGTTTTTTGAAAAAAAGTTTTTATTTCCTAACTTTTTTTTTCAAAAACCTTGCAAAAACCACATTTTTATAATATAATATGCTCAAATAAAAAATTAAGGAGGTACTTATGGAACAAGAATCTTTTGCGAGCCGTTTATCAAAGGCCTTATTAATTAGAAATATGAAACCTATTGATCTAGCAAAAAAGAGCGGTATAAACAAAGCTACTATTAGTGAATATCTTAATGGAAAATACGAAGCAAAACAAACTAATATATATATATTAGCAAAAGCTCTTAATATAAATGAAGCTTGGTTAATGGGATTTGACACAAATATAGATCGTATTCCTGATAATGAAAGAACTCAAATAATGACATATACATCAACCGATGATTCTATGTTACCTCTTTTAGGTGTAGATGATGTTGCGTATATTCAACCTCAAGAAACTTATATGTCAGGAGAAACTGTTTATTTTCGTATAGATAATAAATTAATGATCAGAAAAATTATAAATAAGGATGATATTATTGAATTTCATGCAATGAATCCATATTATCCTATATTAAAATATACTACTAAAGAATTAAAAGAAAAAGAATTTGTTGTTATAGGTAAAGTAATAAAAGTAGAAAATAAAAGTGCTTTTAAATAGAAAGGAGTATTTATATGTTAGAATGTAAACATTGTGGTAGTACAAATGTAACAGTCCAAGCAGTAGAAAAACAAAAGAAAAGAGGAATTTTAATGTCACTTATATGGATTATACTTGCTGTTTGTACTTGTGGCCTTATTTTGTTAATTCCATTATTAACTAAAAAAGGAAGTAAGACAAAATCAGTTATAGTTTGTCAAAATTGTGGAAAAATAACAAGAACATAAAAAAGGATAATGTGCTTCAAGTTTGCGACACGACACACATTATCCAAAGCGTAAACACTCGAAAGTGAATACATTTGTATTATATACAAAATGGCTTCATTTTTCAAGTGTTATTCAAAGAAAAATGGAGGTTTTTTTTATGGCAGTAAAAACAAACTGCGTCAAAAATGGTGTTCCATATTATAGGATTCATAGAAAAATAAATGGAAAATATGAAGACTTTTATGGAAAGAATAAATCTGATGCAGAAGATCAATATTACGAAAGAAAAAAAGAAGCTGAAATTGGTGTAATACAAGTTAAAGATATTACTATAAGAACATTACTTCATAAATGGCTTTTTACTGTTAAAATACACGAGATAAAAAATACAACATTAGAAAAATATGAAGGCGATTTTAGAAACCATATAAAACCTTTTTCTTTTGCTGATATACCTATAAAAAAGATATCTAGTATTGTAGTACAGGATTATTACAATACGCTTTTCAAGAAAGAGAGATCTACAGAAAAAATAGCATCTATTCATAAATTATTGCATCAATTCTTTATTTATTGTGAAAAAGAAGGTTACATTGCGAAGAATCCATGTAATAAGGGATTAGTTAATATTCCAAAAGACAAGGATGTTGATGTTGATGCAGTTATAGAAAAAAAGAAAATTCCTTTTAACTATTTTAGAGAAGATGAAGTTTCTATATTAAGAGAAGCATTTACTGATAATAAATACAAATCTGTAGTTGATTTTGCTCTTGGTACAGGAATGCGTGAAGGAGAAATTGTTGGACTTAAATGGATACATTTGAACTTTGAAAAAAGGGAAATATATGTAAAAAATAATACTACTCGTGCAGCAACATTTAATGAGGATGGCATTAAAACAGGATATGAAACTAAAGATGGAACTCCTAAAACTGAAAGTAGTATTGATATTATACCAATGTCAGATTTTATTTATAATTTATTGATAGATTTGCCTCGAACATCTGAATATGTCTTTACAGCTAATAAGCATCAAATAGATAAAAAAGATTTAGAAAAAGTATGGAGAAAAACATTGTTAAAACTATCTGAAGAAAAAGAAAATTTTATATATAGAAAATTCCACGATTTAAGACATACATTTGCAGTATTGCTCTTATTGCATGGAACAGACTTATATACTATTATGAAATTATTAAGGCATAAAAAGATTACATCTACAGAAATATATCTGGCAGTATTACCTGAATCAAAAGATGATTCTGTTAATAAATTAAATTATTTATTCAAAAACTAAAGTGGGAAATAAGTGGGAAATAATTAAAATAGCAAGGTGTTACAAATCTCTGTAACCCTTGCTATTACTATATTTATTACTCAATGATGTCAGCAACAACACCTGAACCAACTGTTCTACCACATTGTTTACATGCTTCGTCTGCTATTACTTGAAGCTTTTCTCTTCTTTTTTTACATGATTTTTCATCTAACTTTACTATTGTATTTTTTGAAAAAAATGGTACTATTTTACTACATCCAAGTTCCGTTGCTTTTTGAATTACATAATCAATTTTTTCATTTTTTAACATTGCTATATATAGTGTAAGATGTGTATTTGGTACCCCAACTTTTGGTGCGTTTCCTAATTTTTCTAGTAATATACTATCTTTTCTTATTTCATTTATTTTAGCTATACAATCATTTACAATAATTTCATCACCTATTTCATGTCTTAAAACTTGAATATGCTTTACTTCCTTACCACAAATTTTAAATATTTCACTTTCCTTATCCACTATTTCAATGTTATCTTTATCAACTATAAACCTTCTAGCCATTTTTTCTCCTTATTATCTTATATATAAAATTATATCAAATATCTTTTACAATATCAAGCAACATGCATATAAAAAGCTACATCACAATAAGCAATGTAGCCTTGTATATTTTAAGTACGACTATAATTCTATCTACCAAAAAAAGTCTTTTTCTTGCTTACTTCATCTCCGCAAGATTTAGCAAACTGCTCAAGTAACGCTCTTTGTTCATCAGTAAGCCTTTTTGGAATATCAACATTTACGGTAAACTCAAGATTTCCTTTACTACGACCATGTATACTTTGAATTCCTCTATCTCTTAACTTAAATGTAGTTCCTGTTTGTGTTCCTTCTGGAATGGTAAATTCTACCTCTTCTTCTAAAGTTGGTACCATTATCTTTCCACCAAGAACCATTTTAGAATAAGGAACCTTGATATTTTCAAGTATATCAAATCCACGTCTTGTAAATATCTTATGTGGTGCAATATTTACTACAACAAACAAATCACCATTTGGTCCGCCTTTTCTTCCACAGTCTCCCTCACCTCTTAGTGAAATTGCTTGACCATTGTCAATTCCTGCAGGAATAGTTACTTCTATCCTTTTTAACTTTTTTATTACACCTTTTTTATTACATTTTTCGCATGGTTCAGTTATGACCTTACCTTCACCACCACACTTATCACAAGTCTTTACAGTAGCAAAAGAACCCATTATAGTGTTTTGTGTTATTTGTATTTTACCTCTACCATTACACCTATCACAAGTTACAACTCGGCTTCCCGCTTTTGCTCCACTACCATGACAACTATCACATATCTCTTGTCTAGATACGTTAATTTCCTTTTTTGTACCAAAAGCAGCTTCTTCAAAAGTTATATTCATGTTATATCTTAGATCTGCTCCTCTAACAGGACCTGATTTTTTAGAGCCACTAAAGCCTCCAAATCCTCCACCAAAAACACTACCTAAAATATCATCTAAATCTATATCTACGCCCATTCCACCAGAAAATCCAGAAAAATCAAATCCTCCAAATCCTCCGCCATATGAACCAGCACCAAATCCAGCTTGTTCAAAATTAGAACCAAATCTATCGTATTGTGCACGCTTTTGCTTATCAGAAAGCACAGAATAAGCCTCATTTATCTCTTTAAACTTTGCCTCTGCCTTTTTCTTATCTTCATCAGTATGTTGTGCATCTGGATGGTACTGCTTAGCTAACTTTCTATATGCACGTTTTAAATCTTCATCAGAAACATCTTTTGATACTCCCAATATATCATAATAATCTTTTGACTCTGCCACTTAAAAATTCCTCCTATTTTAAATATATGGGTGGTAAGAAAACCTTCCACCCATATACATTATATAATAGCATATACAAAGTAAGTACACATTAAATACTATTTATTGTCATCCTCAACTTTATAATCAGCATCATGAACTACATTATCCTCACCACTAGAAGCTCCTGCTTGATCAGCATTTCCTGCTCCTTGAGCTTGTGAATATAACTTTGAAGATATATCATAAAATACTTGAGTAAGTTTTTCAGAAGCTGATTTTATTGCTTCATTATCTGTTCCCTCTAATGCTTTTTTAACATTTTCAAGTTCAACTTCAACTTTTCCTTTTTCTTCAGGAGAAATCTTTCCTTCTAACTCTTTCAATGTTTTTTCTGTGTTATATACAAGTGAATCAGCATTATTTCTAATTTCAACTTCTTCTTTTCTCTTTTTATCTTCAGCAGCATGTGCTTCTGCTTCCTTAACAGCAGCTTGAATTTCTTCTTCTGTTAAGTTTGTACTAGCTGTTATAGCTATTTTTTGTTCGTTATTTGTTGCTAAATCCTTAGCAGATACGTGAACGATACCGTTTGCATCTATATCAAATGTAACTTCAATTTGAGGTACACCACGTGGAGCTGGTGGAATTCCAGTTAAACTAAATCTTCCAAGAGTCTTGTTATATGATGCAATTTCTCTTTCACCTTGTAATACATGTACTTCAACTGATGTTTGACCATCTGCAGCTGTACTAAATATTTGAGATTTTTTAGTTGGTATTGTAGTATTTCTCTCAATTAATTTTGTAAATACTCCACCATAAGTTTCAATACCAAGTGATAAAGGTGTAACATCTAGCAAAACTAGATCTTTAACTTCACCAGTTAAAACACCACCTTGAATTGCTGCACCAATTGCAACACATTCATCAGGGTTAATTCCCTTATATGGTTCTTTACCTGTAATTCTCTTTACTGTTTCTTGTACTAAAGGTACACGAGTAGAACCACCAACTAATAATACTTTATCTATTTTATCAAATGTTAATCCAGAATCTTTCATAGCTTGATTTACTGGTTCAACAGTAGATTCAACAAGATCAGAAATTAACTCTTCAAATTTTGCTCTTGTTAAAGTTATATCCATATGTTTTGGACCTGTGCTATCAGCTGTAATAAATGGTAAATTAATTTGTGCTTGCATAACACTTGAAAGTTCAATTTTAGCCTTTTCTGCAGCTTCCTTTAATCTTTGCATTGCCATGCTATCAGTTGATAAATCTATACCGTTGTCCTTTTTAAATTCAGATATTAAATAATCAATTATTCTTTGGTCGAAATCATCTCCACCAAGTCTGTTATTACCAGATGTAGACATAACCTCAAATACGCCATCTGCTATATCTAGAATAGATACATCAAATGTACCACCACCAAGGTCATAAACCATTATTTTTTGTTCTGCATCTTTATCAAAGCCATGAGCAAGTGATGCAGCTGTTGGTTCGTTTATTATTCTTAATACTTCAAGACCAGCTATTCTACCAGCATCTTTAGTTGCTTGTCTTTGTGAATCATTAAAATATGCAGGAACAGTTATAACTGCTTGAGTAACTTTCTCACCAAGATAATTTTCAGCATCTGTTTTTAATTTTTGTAAAATCATTGCTGAAATAGCTTGTGGTGTATATTCCTTATCATCAATTTTTACTTTTTTATCAGTACCCATATCTCTTTTGATTGACATTATTGTTCTATCATGGTTTGTAACTGCTTGTCTTTTAGCTACTTGACCAACAAGTCTTTCACCATTTTTTGCAAAAGCAACTATTGATGGAGTTGTTCTTGCGCCTTCTGCATTTGGAATTACAACTGGTTCGCCATTTTCAATTACGGCAACACATGAATTTGTTGTTCCCAAATCAATACCTATAACTTTTGACATAATATTACCTCCTAAATTACAAAGTTATTTATATTATATACTTAAAATAACCAAAAATACATTACTTTAAGTAGATATCAAATTAGTTTGCTACTTTTACCATAGCATGACGGATAACTTTTTCACCAAGTTTATATCCTTTTCTAAATACTTCTACTACTTCTTTTTCAGAATATTTATCATCTTCGATGTGTATTACTGCTTCATGAAAATTAGGATCAAATGTTTTATTTAATGCATCAATTTCTCTTAATCCAAATTTCTTTAGAGTATCATTTAATTGATTATATATCATAAGCATTCCATTTTTATATGACTCATCGGTAGTTGTCGCATTAATTGCCTTTTCAAAATTATCAATTATTGGAAGTAAATCAGATATAACATCTGAAGTGATTGTAGAATACATACTTTCCTTTTCCTTTAATACTCTTTTTTTGAAATTATCAAATTCAGCCATATTTCTTTTTAAATGATCAAAATATTCATCTGCTTTTTTCTTTTGTTCATTTAAATGATCATTAAGTTTTGCAATATATTCGTCTTTGTCTATACTTTTTTCAGAATTTTCATCATTTGTTTTATTTTCTACTACTTCTTCTGATAACTCTTCAACTTTTTTATTTTCTTCTTTTTTCATATTATCCTCCTTCTTCTTTACCTTTTTTATTTTTGTTATTGCTAACTATTAAATTCTTAAATTTACTATTTATATACCTTAGTGTAGAAACAGTTTTTGAATAATCCATTCTTTTTGGACTTACAACAGAAATTTTTCCAATCTTACCATCTCCAGCCTCAACATCAAGTGAAATTATACTATAATCTTTTAGTAACACTTCTTTACTTTCTGATCCAATAACTATTCCAAGTTCATTATTACTAGACTTTTCTAAAGTACTATCTATTATTTCTTTTGTTGTTAATAAATTAACGAAATTTTTAGCTTTTTCAATATCTGAAAATTCAGGTAGATCAAGTATTGATTGCATATTTGAACTAAGCTTTTTATTTTCTTTTGACATTTCATATTTAATACTTTCACATATTTGTCCAAGTATTGCAGAAAAAGCATTAAGTTCTTTTGATATTACTGAATTAAGTACCATACTCAAATTTTCTAGCGGTGTCCCAACTAAGTTTTTATTAAGTACACAAGTAAGTTCATCAATAGTCTTTTCTGGAACAGCATCTGTAAGTTTTGCTATGCAATCCTTAATTGTACCATTTTGTGACATCAACACAACAAGTAACAATTTATCTGATATTTTTACAATTTTTATATTTTCAAGTAAATCTCTACTTTGCATTGTAAGAAGTGTTGGTCTTAAAAGTACTTTAGAGACAACATCAGCTGCCTGTTCTAACAACTTTGCAGTATCTCCAAACCCAGTTATGCTATTATCAATATAGTTTATATCTACCATTGAGAGCTTTTTTTCTTTCATTAAATTATCTACATAATATCTATATCCTTTAGTAGAAGGGATCCTACCTGCTGAAACATGTGGTTGTTCTAAATATCCACTTTCTTCTAAAAGTTTCATTTCATTTCTAATAGTAGCACTACTATACTCTAAATGATATTTATCAACCAATGTTTTTGAACCTACTGGTTCTGCAGATACAATGTAGTCTTCAACAACAGAGGATAATATCTTTTTTTTTCTATCATCCAAACTCATCATATCACCTTGCTTAGCACTCTTTTATCTCAAGTGCTAATTACAATATATATATTACACCTTTATATACAATTTGTCAACCAAAACTAAACATTTTTTTGTGAAAATTTTGTGAAGTAATAAATAATATCAATGAACAAAATAATTTCTTTAAAATAATAAACTACTGTATTATAATTTAATATTAGCCTACTTAATATTGTCAAAAATAAAAAAAACAGAATTTACATTTTATTAATTTTTTAAGCCTCATAACCATAAATATCCAATACAAATCTAACTATAAAATATTTACATTGATTATTTTTTTCTTTTACTATACACTACCTTTGTATAATTTGTCAATTTTTGACAAATTATATTATTATATTTTCTGGAGGAAAATTTATGAAAACTAACTCAAATTTTTGTAAAAAAATCTTTTTTACAAAACTAACTCAAAGATACGGTATTAGCTTAATAACTTTGGTAATTACTATTGTTGTTGTTATTATATTAGCTGCTGCTGTTGTTATGAGTTTAAATAATAACAATGTTTTAACTAATGCTAGTAGTGCTAGATATACTACTGATTTAGATACTATGCAGTCTTACTTAGAGCTTGCTATTCAAAAAGTTACTTTAAGACATCAAGGTACACTTTTACTAGATTCTGGTGAAGTTGCTATGGATGCTACTTCTAATGTTAATGATTCTAAAGGTACTATTACTTGGGAGAGTACTGATATTGGTAATCTATCTGGTCAAATTATATTTGATGAAGGCACCGATACCGATACTACATTTTATACTGGTTACAAGTTACCTGTATACGGTAGTGAAACTAAATGGTATGTTGATGAAAATGGCAAGTTAGTTCTTCAAACTGGTAGTAGGATCTACGGTGCTGATGAGCTTCCTAAGCCTAAGATAAATGCTTCCACTATTTCTAAAGATCCACAAAAATATTACGGTGCCTATGTTGATTATACTCCTACAAATACATTATCTGAAGATTACAAATGGCGCATTTTTTATGCTACAAATAGTAATATATTTTTAATATCTGAAGATTATATTAATATAGCTGATTTACCTGCTACTGCTAAAGGTAATAAACCTGCTAATACTAATACTAAGTATCCTAAGGCAGCACCTTTTGACAAGGTAATAAATGATTATATAGGAAGTGATAGTATTGCTGATGATATGAAATGGTTTAACCAAGACTATTTTGATAAAGGATACACTAGTACAAATACAAATATGAAAGCTGTTGCATATCTGCTTGATAAATCTATTTGGACAGATAAATTTAAAGGTAATGATGCCGATTATGTTGTTGGTGGTCCTTCTCTTGAAATAGTCCTTACTTCATACAACCAATCTACTAACCAAAGCAATATGTATCAATCTAGAGCTGAAAATTCAACTGGATATAAAATGAGTGATGATAGCGGTACAAATTGGAAATTCTATTCAAGCTCAAGTTCAAAATATTTAACAAAAGTAGCTAATCTATACAGAATTAATAGTACTAGCAATGCTTACGCTTATTGGATTAGTAGCCCGTCTGCTCGTAACTCTTATATTTTAGTGGATGTGGACTACAGCGGCTATGTGACCTCTTATGACTATAACCTTACCTACATTGGCTTTCGTCCTCTTATTTGCCTAAAATCTGATATCTCTTTAAAAGAAATTGAAGAAGGCAAATCTTACCAGATTTAATATTTTTTTAAATTAAGATGAAATTTTAGAACAGTTGTCTATTATTACCCTTATTTCTTGATTTTAAGAAATAAATGGTGCAAAAAATATACTTTATTGAAAAAAATTATATTGTTTAAAGAACTTGATAAATCTTTTTATTCTTTCATTTTTGTTAACCTATTATATAGTAAAATAATTAAAATATATTATTTTACTATATTTTTTTATTCTTCTCTTACACATATTATTTTAGCAATTATATGTTTAACATCTTCATTTTTACAAATAATAATTATAGGTGATTACATTGCAAAAAAATAATACCAATAATATTAATTATACAAATTTTAATTACAAAAAAGCTACAGTACTAATTACAGGTTCTGGCACAGGGCTTGGAAAAGAAGCTGCAATTTTACTTGCTAAAAGAGGTCATAAAGTATACGCTACTACAATGTATGAAGAAGAATCAGTCAATTTAAATAATTTTGCTACTAAGCACAACTTGCCCATTTCATCTTTTAAACTTAATATTTTGCTTGAAGATGATAGAAAAAAATTAAACGATATAGATTTTGATGTAATTATAAACAATGCAGCAATAGGAAATTCTGGTAGTGTTAGTGAAGTACCTATTTCAGATTTTATAGATGTATTTAATACAAATGTATTTTCAAATATTAGTATAACCCAAGTAGCACTAAGTAAAATGATACAAAAAAAATACGGAAAAGTAATTTTTTTAAGTTCACTTGCTGGTAGAATCACAATACCTTTTTTATCTCCATATTGCTCATCAAAATTTGCTATTGAAGGATTTGCTATGGCACTTAGAGCTGAAATGAAAAAATTAGATGGTACTAAAATACAAGTATGCGTGATAGAACCAGGTGCATATGCTACTGGATTTAATAAAGAAAATAACGAAAAAAAATTTAAATGGATGCAATATCACTCATATTTTAAATACAAATGGCAAAAAATAAAAAATGATGAAGAAAAATATTGGAACTTCATAGAAAAAAAGCCATTTGATAGTATTATAAAAAAATATATTAAGGCAGTTGAATCAAATAATGTTAAAAAGAGGTATACTGCACCTAAAATTCAAGCTTTTATTATTCAACTTCAAAGAATTTTTGGAAAATAAAAAATAGTGCCTCTTTCCAACCCCCAGGCACTACTTGCTAATACACAGTTATGTAGTGAAAAGCCAACTGGCTTTTCAATTTTTAGTTTTTTACCAATTATTTGAACAATAAGAGCAACATCCAGTTGAATTATTTCCTTGACATCCACTTGTTGAAGTATTCGTTGGACAACAGCAACATTGACACTCTATTTGTTCTTTACAACAACATTTAGAACACCCACATTGAGATTTTTGACAGCAATTATTCATTTGCATATTTTGATTATAGCAGCAATTATTATACATTCTAAACCCTCCTAAAAAAATATAACATTGTGTATTAACACTACTATATAGTATTAATTTATGCAAAATTTGTTACAATATTTTAACATTTTATCTCATATATTGCTATTTTAAAATTAATCATAAGTAACCGAAAAGACTGGCAAACGCCAGTCTTCTTATGTATAGGAATTGTTTTTATATTTTAAATTATGGATAACCTTAAAAGTCTACCAAATTTGGATTACTTTTTTATTAAATTAATTTGTGCCTGCATATATCACCTCCCTAGTTTTAATATATATTTCATGTTATAGCATTCACATTTAGTATAAGTATTTTTCTTTTCACATCTCCCCTCTCTTTATGTCTATATTTTATAATTTGTTTGTGATGGTTTTATGATCATTTTGTATAAATTTTGAGGGTGTAATTTGAAATTTTATCTTTTAGTTTATTTTAATTTATAATTTAATACAAAAATGTTAATTATTAAACTATCACATACCATTATACTGCAAATAAAGCCTGCAATTATATATAAATTACAAGCTTTATTTAACATATTACATTTAACTTTCTATATATGTATAGAAATTACTTTTTATATTTTAAATTATGGAAAACTAAAACTCAAAATTAATAAATTAATATATATCTTACATAAATCACCCCATTTCAACTATTGTATATTTCTTTGTACAGTTAGCTTAATTTTAAAAATACTTTTTGACATTTCCTTCTTGTTATGACTATATTTTAATATGCTTTTGTGATAATTATATGTTCTTAAAGTAAAATATATATGAACACTATAAAATATGTATCAAAAAATATATATTTATAAGCAAAAATAGAACTTGCAACAACATAAATTACAAGCTCTATTTTATTATAATTATATATTCTGTCTGATTTTATCATGTATAGGAATTACTTTTATATTTTAAATTATGGAAAATTAAAACTCAAAACTAATAAATTAATATATCTTACATAGATCACCCCATTTCAACTATTATGTATTTATTCGTAAAGTTAGCTTAATTTTAAAAATACTTTTTGGCATTCCCCCTTGCTATGACTATATTTTAATATTTTTTTGTGACAGCTATATGTTTTTAAAGTAAAATATACATGAACATAAAACATACTATACTCGTACGTAGTTATAAATATAACATAATTGTTTTTATAGCAAAATAAATCAAGTGATAAAATAATTTTTTTCTATCACTTGATTTATTTATATTTATATTTTTAGTCTAAATAATCCAACTCAATTATCTCTTCATTTTCAAATTCATCATGATAAAACTCAAAATCACCAATCAATTTTGAAAGTTCAAATGTTACCAACTTTCTTTTCTTTTTATCAGAAATATTTGGTGAAACTGTAATTACTCCTTTTTCAGTCTTTACTTCCTTGCGCATACGTGCGCTTCCAAGTTTTATCCCCCTAAGATCAGTATGTAAAACGCCAATATACTCTCTGTAATCAGCAAGCACACGAGAATAAAATGCTTCCATATCTTCTATTAAAGACATGCCATAATCACCTGGAAGTATATTTTCCTTAACAGAATTTGGAATATCTGGAACATACCCATCTACAACTTCCATTCTTAGAGTTTCATCATCTCCATATCTATAATTAAACCATGAAAAATCTCCAAGCATATGTGCAATTTCTCTTGCAACTGACTTTCTTCGAAGATATGCAGGAATTCTAGGTGAAACAATGATTACTCCATTTTCCGTTTTTACGTTTTTTCTCATTCGTTCACTTCCATAGTGAATTCCTTTTAGATTTTGACACAAGCTATAACAAGGTAAACCGCTATAATAGCTTGTAAAGTCCTTAATCATTTCCTTAAATTCTCTTTCGTATGTACCTATCATATAGTACCTCTTTCCAGCAATGATGACAATAAGTAGTCATTATCTAAGTCAATCAATTGCTTAACTTTTATTATATTTTAACTACGAAATTTATTATACCTCTTTTTTATTTTTATGTCAACTATTTGAAGTATATTTATGTATAAATTTATTATTTATAAAAAGTTTTGCAAAAAGTTAAATTAAAAAGCAAGTACTAAAGCTACCTCTAGTACCTGCCTTTTATTACTTTTAATATTATTCTTTTGAATCCTGTGCTTTATTTTTAACCTCTTTTGGCTTATTTGCCCTATATAACTCAAACCAGAAATTAGCACCTTCATTTTCCTTGCTCTTTACTCCATAATTACAATTATGTGCAATTAAAATATCTTTTACAATTGAAAGCCCAAGTCCAGAACCAGTATCAGATCTTTTAAAATTTTTATTTACTTTATAATATCTATCCCATATATGCTTAATATCTTCTTGTTTAATTCCTATTCCGTTATCAATTACTTCTGTTTTTACAAATTTTGTATTTGAAGTAACTCTAATTTTTATAATCTTCTTTTGTTCGTCCTTACCACTATGATTTATTGCATTAGATATCAAATTAAATAATACTCTTTCTATTTTAGTTTTATCTGCAAGTACATATATATCTTTTGGCATGTCCACTTCAAAAGAACAATTTTCACCTTCATGAACTAATTTAAAATTATCAACGATTTTTTGTACAATATCTGTATAGCAAAACTTCTCTTTTTCTAAAACAGTAAGTCCTGATTCTATTTTTGACATATCCATCATATCATTTACAAGTCTTGTAAGCCTATCTGTCTCATCAATTATTACCTGTAAATGCTCTTCTCTTTTTTGCTTATTATCACCTGATAAATCCCTTATCATTTCTGAATATGCCTTAATCATTGTAAGTGGAGTTCTTAAATCATGTGATACATTTGCAATCAATTCTTTTCTTATTTTATCTGTTTTAGCAAGTTCATTAGCCGTAAAATTTAGCGTATCTGCTAATTCATCAATTTCAGTATAACCAGCCTTTTCAAACTTTACATCAAAATTTCCAATAGCCATTTTCCTTGCATTTTGTGTTATTTTAGTAATTGGTTTTGATATTCTTTTTGATAGGAATATTGATACTATTGAAGAAATTATAAGTGCCATTATCGTAACATATACCAGTTGACTTTGTAAAACTGATATAGTTGAATCTATCGGATCAATGGACGTAACCATAACAATACATACATTTTTATCTTTTATAAGCTTACCATAAACATATATTTCACTTTTAAATTTTTGATCTTTAAAAGTATAGCTTACTTTATCAGATGAGCTTTTTAAGATTTTTTCAACAATTCCAGTTATTTTTTCTACTATTAAAGGTCTTGTTGGTACCTGATTAGACACATTAGTTGACGTAGAATATTTAATGTTTTCATCCAAATCATACACAAATATACTAGATGCATTTTTATATGCAATACTGTCTATTATATCTTTTATATTTTCCTCATCGTAGTTTCTCTCTATTTGTTCAACTAACTTTGAAACTTCAGCCTTTTTCATAGAACTATAATAACTTTGTAGAAGTATAACTTGCATAAACCATAAAATTACAAATATTGAAATTGCAAAAAATACAAAATATCCCCACAATTTTAATGTAAGAGTATATGTTTTATTTTCATTTGATGTTACTTTAAAATTATTCTTCAAATTTATACCCCATTCCTCTTACAGTTATGATTTTATCACGATATTTTCCTAAACTATTTCTAAGCATCTTTACATGTGTATCAACAGTTCTGTCCTCTCCAAAAAAATCATATCCCCATACTTTATTTAATATATTTTCTCTAGACAAAGCTATATTTTTATTAAGTACAAGATATTGTAATAAATCATATTCTTTTGGCGTTAGATCTTTTTTTACTCCGTCAACAAATACATTTCTTGCAAGCATATCAATCTCTAGCCCCTCATAAATATATTTATCTTTATTTTCTTCTTTACTTTCTTTTTTATTTGTAACTCGTTGTAAAATAGCATGAACTCTTGCCATTAACTCTTTTGGACTAAATGGTTTTACAACGTAATCATCAATTCCTATTTCAAAACCAAATAATTTATCATATTCTTCAGAACGTGCCGATAACATTATAACTGGAACTTGTTTTGTTTTTCTGATTTCTTTTATAGCAGAAAATCCATCTAACTTTGGCATCATTATATCCATTATTATTATATCAAAATCTTGATTTTTGCAAATATTAACTGCTTCCATACCATCTTCTGCTTCTGTAACCTCATATCCTTCAAACTCTGCATATTCCTTTATTACATTTCTTATTTTCTGTTCATCATCTACTACTAATATTTTCAAATTAACTCCTCCTTAAATTTACCTACTATAACAATTATATTGTTAAATTGTGATAGTTTAGTGATTATTTTTTATAATTTTATGTAATATATTCTTTATGCATTTTCACTACGTTTTTTATTTAAAATTAATATAATTTGATTATATAATATGTTAGATTATTTTTCAACAAAAAGTTACAAGCCATTTTGAAATAATTATTGTAATTTTAACTATTTGTAGTGCAAATAACAACATTTTCTATTATCATGAGCACTTAATTATATTTAAACCTTAATTTTAGCTTACATAATTTAGAAACCGTTTTCAACGGTTTCATTTTCTTCCATTTTGGCTTCATCTTTTTTTATTTACTTTTTCCATATTTTGTAATTTTATTTGTTAAATTTTTCCATTGCATATTTTCATTTTTCACTATACACTATTTTTAGTATAATTTGTCGTTTTTTACAAATTATATTATTATATTTATGTAGGGTATATTTATGAAAACTAACTCAATTTCTTGTAAAAATTACTTTTTTACAAA